>Ga0209296_1000340_pt1 | contig 39701 bp, 30 predicted proteins | sample S_130206_EF_Meta_FD_187319 | JGI IMG/M metagenome (GOLD analysis project Ga0209296, IMG submission 187319) | Freshwater microbial communities from Lake Simoncouche, Canada to study carbon cycling - S_130206_EF_MetaG (SPAdes) (version 2) | ecosystem: Environmental > Aquatic > Freshwater > Lake ... | reverse complement strand
GCAGCCAACGTTACTCATACCTTTGCTCTGACCGCAGGGCAACAAAATGCCGCAACCACAGTGAACCGTGTGGCAAATCTTTGGTTATACACCGGCTTTAGCACCAGCCCATTCAAGTCCAGCAACGTGACCATTTCTATTGAACCCGAAGTTCGAGCTGGCTTTGTAGGAACCAGTAATACACAAACTGATGCTACCGGATTCACATCCAATGCACAGGTTGGATACCTATACACTGACTACAACGGTCTTGATCGAAGTTTATTCAACTTCCGCAACGATACATCGCCCAACGTGGCCTTTACAGGAAATGTGTTCAACTGGACCTGGGGCGATACTACCAGCAACACTGGCCTGGTAACTTTTGCCAACGTCACACATTCGTATATAACAGCAGTAGGATCTCCAACTACCGGAACCAAGACAGTTGCACTACAGGCCAACGGAACACCAGGCACCATATCACAAAGTAACACACAGACTCGAACAGCCTACATCACAATCTTGGCCAATCCTACAGCACCTACCAATCTCAGTGGTTACACCAATGTGACCATAGCCACAGCCAGTCAAGGAACTAGTCCGCTGTTGGCCGCCGGTGCCCAAGACAACACCGGTGGTAACATTGTGGCCAATGGTACCTCAGTGCTTCGTGTGGCCACTACCACACCAGTTGCTACCAGCACACAAGTTCAAAATGCCAATACTGCAACCACAGGCACGCTCACTGCTTATGTCAACAACACAGCCGCCGGCAATGTGACATTTACTACCAGTGGAAACACTGTTGGCACAGCAGGCGCATTGATTGTGTCAGCCGACAGAGATCTGCATGTGGCCAATGCCGCTGTGCCAACCGGATTCTACAAGGTATTTTCTGCTACTATCAGCAATACCCTGGCCAGCTTGGGCACCGGTTACAATGATTTCCAACTGAGACACACAGTGTCGGGCAACACCAATACTGTAGGTATGGTCAAAGACAATTTGAATTCAGCACCTACCTTGGTGACCAGCAACGTGGTTATGGCTGGCAACGTAAACGGAACTTACACTTATATTTCGGGTATTCCTTATTACAGTGCCACCGGAAGCCCAAGTATCACCGTGGCCACGTTGGAACTGCAAAACTTTACAGGTCAAACTTTCCGCAGTGCTGATCCAATGACATTGAGTGCTGGATCAGCTATTGAAGGCACTGGATCAATCATTGCCACACAAACCAAAACTTTGGCGCAGATCAACGGAACAACCAGTATGCTCACTGGTAGTAATGTTAATGCCAATGTGGGCATTGCATCAAACTATACCATGGGCAATCTTAATGTGCTGATCAACGGAGCAGTCAACGCTGTGGCCAACGTAGGTGCCAACATATTCAACGTGATTGGCACCAGTAGCACAGTTCAATTGCCGACCAAGATACAGGTCAATGCCTCAGCCAACACTGGTATCAGTGAAGGCAACATTGCAGTCAGTGTGACATTGGGTTCTGTATACACCGACAACGGTCTACGTATAACTGGGTTTGGCTCAGCGGCCAACACACCAGCATTCAATGGAGCCACAAACTACTACACTGGCAACGTGTGGACTGGAGTGCAAACTATTGCAGGAACTCAAGAAGCAGTTGACCGGTATGGTGTAGTTAAACATTATGTAACTGACTTGAGTACCGGATATTTGCCAGTGGGACCCGATCTTGCCACAGGCCGCAGCGGACTACAATACTTTACCTTTGCATTCCGCAGAGCCACAATGGCCAACTTTGATATCAGACTTACCAGCACCACAGGCATAGCCGGCATGTGGATTGCGGCTCCAGGAACCACGATTGACACAGGTGGATTCAGCTCACCTACTCCGGGCTTTCCTGGACCAACCTCAACGCTCGATGGTTGGTTGAGCTGTTCACTACAGTATAACGGATCAGGTGTGCCAGGCGCAAACATAGCCGGCGGCGGCAACGGTACCAACGGTGTTGCCTTAACCGGTGCTGACGTTGTGCCACTTAATTCGGCCATTGCCAATGTGGGCTATACCATGACACTAGGTTCGCAAAACTCCAGCAACAGCACAGGCAATAACATTTTGGTTCGTATAGCATTGAGTAGTGGACAAACTATAACTGCACTTTCGATAGGAGACGCTGCGTAATGGCTGCTACATTTGGTGAAAGTCAGAAACTAGATTATCTCTGGAAAAAAGTTGGTTACGGTGTAGCTAAAACTTCTATACCTCCGCCGGGAAGTGGCAGTAAAGAAGCATTTAACGAAAGCATACCCAGTCCCCTGCTGTATCGTGGTGATTTGGTCTGGACCAACAGCGGTGATATTCCTGCAACTCCGCCCAGCAACACCAGCTCCATAGTTCAAGTTTACAAAGATGGTGGTGGCGGCGGATACAGCCCTACTGTGCAGTGTACCGAAGACCTAACAGCACCTGATAATCAAACTTGGAAAACCAATCTCACCAACTGGATACCTACACAATTTGGCGACAACTATTTGGTAGTGGTTTATGTAGATACTACAGGATCTACAACTCCACAAACCACGGGCACCAGACTGTTCCAGACCGGTTCTGGCAGTGACGACACCTGGTTCTTTGATTACCAGGCCGGCATTTTAAACTTTAACGGTGCTACTATTCCGTCGGTAATTGCAGGCGGAGTCACAGGCAAATCTGTGTTTATTGTGGGCTACAGATATGTAGGACCATTTGGTGTTGCAGGCACGGCTCTATTGGGCAACTTGACCATCAGCAATACCACAATCAGCAGCAATTTGGCCAATGCTACAATTACATTACAGCCTACTGGTACAGGGCTAGTCAGCATCAACACCACAACAGGATTGATATTGCCGGTGGGCAATACAGATCAACGTCCTAGTCCAGCCTCAACAGGCACCACAAGATTCAACACGACCACTGGACTGATAGAAGTTTACAACGGTAATGCTTGGAATTCCACCAGCCAGGCAGTGACTAATCAAACACTCAACGGCAACGGAACTGCTACCTCATTTACATTAAATCGCAGCACAACCACAGCGGCTGCATTGGTCATGTTGAATGGTATTACGCAGGTTCCTGATCAATCTTATTCAATGTCGCCCAGTCCCAGCACCAATCTAGTGTTTACAGAAGCGCCGGCTACAGGTGACGTAATAGACATCAGATTCTTGTAAAAAAGCTAAATAACAGTTCAACCAATTGTTATTCTACAATTTATAATCCCCTATAGTTCTCGACAAGTATTAGCTCCGCAGTGAATAATCGGCGCAGAGAACCGTTTTCTCACGGCCATGGTAAATAACATATAGCCCAAATTAGAGCGACAAACCTTTATTATTTTACTGCAAATGCAGTGAAAGTGCTGTAAAAAAGAAGCCAACTGGAGAAAAAAATGGCCGTAACTAGAATTAATAACAATCAAGTAACCGACGCCGCGGCCGGTAATACCATAGTAGGTATTAACGCTGGAACCAAATTACAACCATATTCGATTACAGCCACTCGAATTGCCAACAATTTGACCTACGGTAGTGATTTGACTATTACGGGTAACTTGACAGTTTCGGGTACCACAACCAACGTTGACACAGTTAACACACTAATTGCAGACCCGTTGATCACACTAGCCGACGGACAGACCGTTGGTACTCCTACTTTGGACATTGGTACAATTGGCCTGCGTGGCAGTCAACAATCTGCAGTATTGGCCTGGAAAGAAGACCAGAAAGAATTCGTTACAGCACTGAGTAGCACTACGGTTAGTAATACAACATTTACCATCTCCACCTATGCTAACTTACACAGTGGAAATACCACAGTTCAAGGCACTACAAGTCTAGTTGGTAACTTGATTGGTGCTGTCAACGCTACGGCCACAATCACCGGCGGCAACTTGGCCACTCCGGGCACAGTGAGTGCCACCAGCAACATCACCGGCGGCAATATCTTAACTGGTGGTATAACATCAGGCACAGGAAATGCCACATTTGGCAATGTATTAACCGGTGGACAAGTAAGTGCAACTGGCAATGGTATCTTCGGTAATATTAGTACCGCTGGATCATTTAGTGCTTTAAGTATAAGTGTTAGTGGCAACATCACTGGCGGTAATTTATTAACTGGTGGATTGATCAGTGCAGGCGGCAACATTGATGCTGGCAACGTAAGTGGAACTAATTTAACTGGTACAAATGTCAGTGTCACTGGCACTGCAACTGCAGCCAGCACAGTGGGCGGCGTTATCACTGGCTCAAGTACCAGTGTCACCGGATCACAAACAGCCGCTAGCACAGTGGGTGGAGTCATAACTGGCTCAAGTGTCAGCGTTACAGGTGGCGTTGATGCAGCCTCAGTAGCAGGCGGAGTCATTACAGGTACTTCAACCAGTGTCACTGGCACACAAACAGCTGCCAGCACAGTGGGTGGTGTGATCACTGGTAGTTCCAGTTCAGTAACTGGCACACAAACAGCTGCCAGTACGGTTGGTGGTGTAATTACAGGTTCAAGTTCTAGTGTCACTGGTACACAAACTGCTGCTTCAACAGTGGGTGGTGTTATCACCGGTAGTTCAGTCAGCGTTACAGGTGGCGTTGATGCAGCCAGTGTAGCAGGTGGAGTTATCACTGGCACAAGCACAAGTGTCACTGGCACACAAACAGCTGCCAGTACGGTTGGTGGTGTGATCACTGGCTCAAGTTCAAGTGTCACTGGTACACAAACAGCGGCCAGCACTGTAGGTGGTGTGATCACTGGCTCAAGTTCGAGTGTCACTGGCACACAAACTGCCGCTAGCACTGTGGGTGGCGTTATTACTGGTACAAGTGTCAGTGTTAGTGGCAACGTAACAGGCGGTAATGTCATTACTGATTACATTTACAGTACCACTGCAAACACAACACTTACAATTAGTGCTCAAACAATCAGTTTAAATCCTACCGGCAACGTGGGTATGAACAGCAGATGGATCAACAATTTAGCAGATCCAGTGGCCGACCAAGATGCCGCAACCAAATTCTATGTTGACAGTGTGGCACAAGGTCTTAGTCCCAAGGCACCTGTGTTGGCTGCGACCGGTAACACATTGGCCAATCTTTCTGGTGGTGTAATAACATACAACAACGGTACCGCGGGTGTGGGTGCCACATTGACCACAACTGGTACATACACCACAATTGACGGTGTAAATATTGCCACAGTTGGCACTCGTGTGTTGGTCAAGAACGAAGCAACACAAGCAAACAACGGTATCTACACCTATACCAGTGCCACAGTATTGACCCGTGCCACAGATATGAACCAGGCTGCTGAAGTTCCAAGTGCGTTTACATTTGTTCAAGACGGTACAATTTATGCTGATACTGGATGGGTCTGTACCACCAATGCACCAGTAGTTATGGGAACAACAGCAATTGTATTCGTACAGTTCTCTGGTGCAGGTCAATACACAGCAGGTAACGCATTAAGTCTTACTGGAACACAGTTCAACGTTCTTTATGATACATCGGGCAATGCCACAATTGGCATCAATGGTAGTAATCAGTTATATATACCAGCCGGTGCTGTATTGACCACACCCAACATTGGTGCAGCCACAGGAACAAGTGTCAGTGTAACAGGCACAGTCACAGCTGCAAGCACAGTGGGTGGCGTGATTACAGGATCAAGTGTCAGTGTTACTGGCACTGCTACTGCCGCTTCAACAGTGGGTGGTGTGATCACTGGTAGTTCCAGTTCAGTAACTGGCACACAAACAGCTGCTTCAACAGTGGGCGGTGTAATCACCGGTTCAAGTTCTAGTGTCACTGGCACACAAACAGCTGCATCTACAGTGGGTGGTGTGATTACAGGTAGTTCTAGTTCAGTCACTGGCACACAAACTGCTGCATCAACAGTGGGTGGTGTGATTACAGGTAGTTCAGTTAGCGTTACTGGCAACGTAGATGCTGGCAATACCAACAGCAACGTATATGGAACCACAGTCAGTGTTACAGGTACTGTTACAGCAGCCAGCACAGTGGGTGGTATTATTACTGGTTCGAGTGTCAGTGTTACTGGCACCGCTACTGCTGCTTCAACAGTGGGCGGTGTAATCACAGGTACCAGTGTAAGTGCAACTGGCAACGTCACAGCCGGAAATCTTGTAACAAGTGGATCTGGTGGTGCAATCAGTGGCTCTGGTAACATCACTGGTGGAAACATCCTAACTGGTGGTATCGTAAGTGCCACTGGCAACGTGTATGGTAACTACTTTGTTGGTAACGTTTCTGGTAATATTACTTCTCCTGGTGCCAACACCAACATTCTATTCAATGACAGTGGAATAGCCAACGCTACCAGCGGATTCACATTTAACAAAACATCAAACACAGTCACAGTTGGTGCCAACGTTGACGCAGTCAGTTTCAATGGTAATGTGTATAGCACAACCGTAAGTGCTACTGGCAACGCCACATTGGGCAATGTGTTAACAGGTGGGTTGATTAGTGCTACTGGTAATATCAGTACCGGTGCTACCAGCAACGTCATAACCGGCAATGTAATTGCTGGTAACATTGTGGTTGGTGGTACTACTGGCAACGCTATTAACATGTTGGCCGCAGGTGGTACAATACAAATCAACGGAGCCGGAGCCAACACCAACTTCTCAGTAAGTGGAACTGGCGCCAATGTGTTCTTTGTTGATGCAACCGCCAACACAGCCAGCTTTGGTTCAAGCACACAGACCGTCAATGCTATTGTAGCGTTCAACAGTACCAATTCAATCTTGTTACCAGCTGGTACGCAAGGTCAGCGTCCGGCCACAGGTGTTACTGGTATGTTGCGGTTCAACAGCACTACCAACAGTATAGAAATATACAACAACAGTGCTTGGATAGGTGTTGGATCTACAGTGTTTACAGTTATCACTGATCAACAGTTCAACGGTGACGGAGCAACAGTTGACTTTACATTGGCCAATGCGTCAACCACAGCTGCAACAATTGTCAGTATCAACGGTGTGTTACAGATACCAACTTCGGCCTACAGTGTGGCCAACGTGACATTGACATTTACAGAAGCTCCTGCATCAGGCGACTTGATTGATGTTCGTGCATTGACCACAACAACAACCTTGTTGAGTTTGACCAACGTAAGTGCCAATGCTTCAGTTGGAGTCAGTGACACCAATAACATTGTTACCATAACAGGTATAGCCAACGTTGTGGGTGATTTGAATGTATCAGGCAATGCTACTATTCTTGGTAACGTGGCCACTAACCAGATTCAAAATGGCAACAGTGCTGTTCAAATACCAACACCCAATGGCAACGTGAATATTGACGTGGGTAGCAATGACCCTATGACTCTGTTTACTAGAACAGACATGATTGCCAATGCCAACATCCTGCCTTTGAGCAACGTTGTCTACAACTTGGGTAGTGCAACACAGCGTTGGAAAGATTTATACTTGAGCAACAGCACAATCTATCTGGGCAATGCTCAAATCAGTGCCAATGCCACAGCAATTGTGATGACCAACCCAGCAGGCGGACAAACTGTGTTGGCCGGTGCAACTACTTCAAGCAGTGTAGCAGGTAACATCACTGGTGGTAACATCATCACTGGTGGTATTGTAAGTGCATTTGGCAACATTATCACTGGCACCGATACTTCTACACCCGGCCGTATTGGTGTAGGTACCGCTACTCCAGATGCTGAAATTACTATTTTGGCAAACCCACAAACGTCAACCTACACGCTAACTGGCTTCAGCACTACCTTGGGAACAGACTTGCACATAGTTGGTGCAGATGCTACACAGACTCGTATCACACAAGACACGTTTGGTACAGCTGCATACGTGGCGTTTACTGGACGTGCGGCCAGAGGTACTGCGGCCAGTCCTACACAAACACAGTCTGCAGATACCATTGCTCAGTTTACCGGACGTGGATTCAGTAGCGGAACCTTACAGTTTGGTAATGCATCAACTGGTCGAGTTGACGTTGTGGCCGCAGAGGCCTTTACTGATACCAGCCGTGCTACCAATGTAGCAATTTTCACAACAGCTACAAATTCTATAACTCCTACTGCAATAGCTGCATTTAGCAGTGCCAGTGGTTTGAGTGTGGCTGGCAATGTAACTGGCACTGGCAATATTAGTGGAAGTTACATTCTTGGTAACGGTAGTCAGTTGACTGGTATTGATGCTACTCAAATAGTAAGCGGCACATCAAATGCCAAAGTTGTCAGTTCAGGCGGCAACGTAACTGTGAGCGTTGGTGGAACAAGTAATGTGGCAGTATTTTCCACAGGTGGTGTAACATTGGGTACTGGTAATGTTACATTAGGTAATATCATCAACGCCAACGGTAATGCCGTGGGCAATATTGGTAGTTCAGCAAACTACTTCAACACTGTGTTTGCCAAAGCAACTTCAGCTCAATATGCTGACTTGGCAGAGAAATACACAGCTGATGCAGAATACGCACCGGGCACAGTGGTCATATTTGGTGGCACAGCAGAAGTCACAGTCAACGCTGTAGCCGGTGATACCAAAGTAGCTGGTGTAGTGAGTACCAATCCAAGTTACACCATGAATAGCGGATTAGAAGCCGAGCATGTGGCCACAGTGGCATTGACAGGTCGTGTGCCAACACTAGTGGTTGGACCAGTCCGCAAGGGTGACTTGATGGTGGCAGCAGGCTTGGGTCGCGCACAGTCAAGTGTAGATCCAAAGGTTGGCTCAGTGATTGGTAAAGCACTGGAAGACTTTGACGGTGCAGAAGGCACAATTGAAGTGGTAGTAGGACGCTTCTAAACAGTTAACACTGTAACAGATAGGGTCCGACGGACCCTATCTTTTTATTGGATAGGTAGAATATTATGGCATTACCGACAAACGTAACAATAGGCCCAGGGTGGTCAATAGGACCAGGATGGAAAATAGGTGTAGGCAATTATGAAGGCCAAACAACAACACCCTCTATTCAGGACGTAGAAGCCCCTCCTGGTAGTACCACTGGATTTTTCTTCGTTGGCGGAGGGTGGAGCACGTTAACCGGAACACCAAATTTAAACAATGTTGCAGCTGGCTGGACGGTAGATCAAATCCCTGGTGCCACTGTGGTCAGCACCGATCCTGGCAATCAAACAATTACCATTACTGGCGGAACTTTTACCAGCGGTGATTTTTACACATTTACAGGCGTATAATTAGTGTCAGTATCAATAGGACCAGGATGGAGCATAGGCGCAGGATGGGCAATAGATGGTGGCCCCACTCTTGTCACAGCCAATGGGCAAAATGTCACTGGTAGTCCCGGTGCCCAAGGATTTTTCTATGCTGTGCTAAACCGAGGTAATACAGACTGGGACTATTTTGCCGCCACAGGCAATGACGGAAATTGGACAGCCACCGGTGATTTTGGCAGCGGTACTGCCACTGTTCCTGTACTCAGCGTGCCACAAGATGCTGACTCAGTTTATCCTATAGTGAGCGGCGGCCTATTCCAACCTGGGTTATTTTATACTTTTGAAGGATATTAAGGAATAACATAACTGCTCCAAAATAGGACTCCAAGCAGTCCTGTTTTTTTGGCTAAATATTGGATACTAATGGATAAACAATGGGATTAACCAAACCACGTGCCGCGCAGATATTTAATTTAGACTACAAACAGTCTACAAGAGTAGTGACCACAGTCAGTGTTTCGTTGACCGGCGGTGCCCCTAGTAGTGTAGATGGTGTTAGTCTTAGTGTTGGCGACCGTGTTCTGGTAACAGGTCAAACTACAGGCAGTCAAAATGGATTATACTATGTAACTACGTTAGGATCCGGCTCAAACGGTACCTGGGCAAGAACAAGCGATGGTAACGAAAACGGTGAAATAGAAGCCGGTATGATTGTGATGGTCACTGAAGGTGTAATTTACGCTGATACACAGTGGAAACTGATCACCGATGATCCTATTACGATCAATACCACAGCCCTGACCTTTACACAAAACTACATGGCCAACTCGATCGCAGGTGGCTCGAGCAATGTAACGGTATTCTCAAATGCCAACGTTGTTATCAGCAGCGCCGGCACGGCCAACGTGTTGACAGTGAGTAGTACCGGTATAGTTCTAACTGGAAACATTGTTCCAGCAGCCAATGCCACATATAATTTAGGTAGTGCAACCAATGTTTGGAAAAGTTTATATGTAGCCAATAATAGTATCTATATTGGTAACGTTACTATCGGTGCAACTTCAAATACATTAACAATCAACAGCGCCAATGTAGTAACTGCTGATGCCAGTGGCAATACCAGCACAGTTGGCAACATCACTGGTGGCAATATTTTAACCAGTGGCATAATGAGTAGTACGGGTAACGTCACTAGTGGTAACATTCTTACAGGTGGCTTGATTTCAGCCACTGGCAACATCACTGGTGGTAATATTTCTGCTACTAATCACACAGGAACTACTGTTAGTGTTACAGGAACAGTTACAGCAGCCTCAACTGTAGGTGGTGTTATTACAGGAACTAGTGCAAGTGTAACAGGTACTGTGACGGCTGCCAGCACGGTGGGTGGTGTTATTACAGGATCTAGTTCAAGTGTTACTGGAACAGTCACCGCTGCATCAACTGTGGGTGGCGTGATTACTGGCACAAGTGCAAGCGTATCGGGTGGTGTTACTGCTGCCTCAGTGGCAGGTGGTGTTATTACAGGAACATCAACCAGTGTCACCGGGTCACAAACTGCTGCATCAACTGTGGGTGGTGTAATAACTGGATCAAGTTTAAGTGCTTCTGGAAACGTTACAGGCGGTAATGTTTTAACTGCTGGAGTAGTTTCGGCAACTGGTAATATCACGGCAAATTATTTTTTAGGTAATGTGGCTTGTGCAAGTGGTATCTATGCCAGTCGTATATTCAACGGTACTAGTGAAGCCAACATTGGCGCTTCGGGCGGTAATGCTAATATATCAATTGGCGGAACCAGCAACGTGGTTGTTTTTGCCACCACGGGTGAATATGTAACTGGATTACTCAGTGTAACAGGTAATATCACCAGTGGTAATATCTCAGCTACCAACCACACAGGAACTAATGTTTCGGTAACTGGCACGGTTACAGCCGCATCGACTGTGGGCGGTGTGATCACTGGGTCAAGTTCTAGTGTTACTGGTACACAAACAGCAGCCTCCACAGTGGGCGGAGTGATAACTGGAACCAGTGCATCATTAACAGGAACAGTTACAGCAGCCAGTACGGTTGGTGGAGTTATAACCGGCAGTTCAACATCAGTTACAGGTAATGTAACTGGCGGCAATGTCTTAACTGGCGGTGTAGTAAGTGCCACCGGCAACATCACAGGAAATTATTTATTAGGCAACGTATTCTACGCCAACGGTATCACTGCCAGCAAAATCTACAATGGAACCAGTGAAGCCAATGTTGGCACCAGCGGTGGCAATGCCAACATCAGCATAGGTGGAACAAGTAACGTAGTAGTATTTGCCTCAACGGGTGAATACGTAACAGGATTGTTAAGTGTTACCGGTAACATCACCAGTGGCAACATCAGTGCCACTAATCATACTGGAACTAATGTAAGTGTAACCGGCACAGTTACAGCTGCCAGCACTGTTGGTGGTGTAATAACTGGATCTAGTAGTTCTGTAACCGGCACTGCTACTGCCGCTAGTACCGTAGGTGGAGTTATAACTGGATCCAGTTCAAGTGTTACTGGAACAGTTACAGCTGCCAGCACTGTTGGTGGTGTAATAACTGGTAGTAGTGCAAGTGTAACAGGAACAGTTACTGCCGCATCAACTGTGGGTGGTGTAATAACTGGTAGTTCAACCAGCGTAACTGGTACACAAACTGCCGCCAGCACTGTAGGTGGTGTTATAACCGGTAGCTCTGCCAGTGTAAGCGGAACGGTAACAGCTGCCAGCACTGTGGGCGGAGTGATCACTGGGTCAAGTTCCAGTGTCACTGGTAATGTAACAGGTAGCAATGTTGTAGCCTCTACAGCATTAACCAATGGCAATATTACAATCACTGGTGCCAACATTGTCAGTACCGGTCCGACATTGACTATTGATCCAAACGGATCTGGCGGCACCGACGGCAACGTGATCATCACAGGCAACTTGAGTGTTACAGGTAACGTAACTTATATCAACAGTAACAACGTCACTACAAATGACCTAACCATTAACATGGCCAACAATGCAGCCACTGCAGCCGCAGCCAATGGTGGCGGTATTGGAGTTGGACCAGCCGGCAGTGAATATATTAGTTTGACCTACAACAGCACATCAAATATTTGGGTAGCAACCAATGGGTTATCATCGCAAGGAATATTAAGTGCAACCGGTAACATCACTGGTGGCAACATCAGTGCCACCAATCACACAGGAACCAACGTAAGTGTAACAGGAACTGTGACTACTGCTTCAACAGTGGGTGGGGTTATTACCGGATCCAGTGCCAGCGTTAGTGGCGGAGTCACCGCCGCATCACTAGCTGGTGGGGTTATTACCGGATCCAGTGCCAGTGTTACAGGAACTGTAACTGCAGCCAGCACAGTGGGTGGTGTAATTACAGGCTCAAGTGTATCGGTCACTGGCACACAAACAGCTGCCTCAACTGTTGGCGGAGTAATAACTGGATCTTCAACAAGTGTAACTGGTACAACAACAGCGGCATCTATAGTTGGCGGGGTAATAACTGGTAGTAGTTTAAGTGCCAGTGGAAATGTCACAGGTGGTAATATTTTAGGCAACGGTGCTGGCTTGTCTGGTATCAATGTATTCAGCAACGTCACAGTCACTGGTGGCAACAGTGCTGTAGCAGACAGCATAGCCGACACCCTGACTTTGACAGCCGGTACCGGTATCAGTATTACGGTTGATCCAACTACAGACACTATAACCATTGGCACACAGGGCGGCAGTGAACTTTTTGTAGACGGCGCAGATTTCGGAACAGTAATAGAACCAGTTACAGTATCAGAAGATTTGGGCTTGGTTACTGATGCAGTTACGTCTCAAAGTGATCTAGACACTATTGTAACTTCGGGCTTGCTTTACCCAGATCAGTTTGTTTTGCCCAGTTACACCACCGGTACTTTGCCCAGTTCCGCAATAGCTGGCGCAATGATATATGTGACCAACGAAACGGGCGGCCCAGTGCCAGCCTTTGGCGATGGCACAAATTGGCGCAGAGTAACAGACCGTGCCATAGTAACATAAATAGCATATAGGAATTTAAAATGGCCTCACAAGTTCAATACAGACGCGGTACCAATGCACAAAATGCGGCATTCACCGGCGCTTTGGCAGAAATCACAGTAGACACTACTAACGGAACCCTGCGGGTGCATGATGCTATCACAGTGGGAGGCAGCAACATTGCCACTGTGGCCTATGTGACTAGTCAAATATCAGCTCTAAGTGCCAACAGCATCAGCTTTGGAACATCAAGTGTAGCAGTGATTGCCAGCGGCGGCAACATTCGTGCCAACGTAGGCGGAAGCACAATTACAAACACCTACTCAAGTGGATTGGCAGTTACTGGATTAATCAGTGCCACTGGTGCTGTCACTGCCGCAAGTGTAGTTGGCGGAGTAATAACAGGATCAAGCACAAGTGTAACTGGCACAACAACAGCCGCAAGTGTAGTTGGCGGAGTAATAACAGGATCAAGCACAAGTGTAACTGGCACAACAACAGCCGCAAGTGTAGTTGGCGGAGTAATAACAGGTACTAGTTTAAGTGTTAGTGGCAACATAAATGGTGGTAACTTGGTTATAACTGGCATCTTAGTTGATAACACTGGTAATCTTGATTTGCAAACAACCGCAACCAATGGCAACATTAATCTTATTCCTAATGGCACAGGTAATGTTGTTGTCACTGGCAACCTCATGCCAACAGCCAATGCCACTGCCAATATCGGCAGTGCCACACTCAGCTACAACACTATATTTGCCAAAGCAACGTCAGCACAATACGCTGACTTGGCCGAAATGTATGTAGCCGATACGGCCTATGCTCCTGGAACAGTGGTAGAATTCGGCGGCGACCGTGAGATAACAATCACAAGCGCAACACACTCCACACAGGTGGCTGGCATTATATCTACACAACCAGCATACCTAATGAACTCTACTCAAACAGGCGAGCATCCACTTGAAGTGGCTTTGGTCGGGCGAGTTCCTTGCTCAGTAGTTGGCACCGTACGCAAAGGCGATCGTTTAGTGTCCAGTGATCGACCTGGCGTTGCCCAAGCCTTAGATGTCAATTTATACCAACCTGGATGCATAGTTGGTAAAGCCTTACAAGAATACAATTCAACCGAACCTGGAGTGATAGAAGTAGCAGTAGGAAGGTCATAATGCAGTCTAGATATCGCACAGACTATGCTGGCGAATTTGTAATATTAGAAACTCGATGGGGTGCCGGTAAAAAAGAAGAATCCAGAGAATGGATTCCAAATCCCATTGACAATCATCACCTGTCGGGTCGTGCGGCCTGCATTGGCAGCAATTTAGATCAGTGGCAGTTTGATTACACACGACTACAACGTCACCGCGGCGGATTACTAGGCAGTAAAAAACTACAAACTTACGGCACAGGATTGGTTGCTCAACAAATGCGACTGGACTTTGCAGTAGAAACTGATAACAACAATTTAGCTACAATTTTAGAGACAGGTTATCAACAAGACAATATTGTGTATACCACTGCACGTAATTGTATTGCTAATCCTGGAGAATTTTATTTAATTCCGCATAAACCCAGATTAATTGATATGACTCTTGCGGTATATCTGGCTGCGTTTGATGGCCATAAGGAAGTGTTCTTATTGGGCTACACAGATGAATCACCAGGCAATTCATTAAATTGGGAATCACAACTTGCTGAAGTATTTTTAGCTTATCCGGGTGTTAAGTTTTATCTGGTAGGCGAAAGCACACGTATGCCTGACGTCTGGGTTGACTGTTTTAACACTCAGGTTATGACCTACCCTGAGTTTATCAGTTACTGTGATGTATAAACGCTGGATTCAATAGTCAAAATCTTATTTTGTACCGCTTCAAAATTCACAGTTGACCACAGTCCTGGATGCATGGGTTTGGGCCAAGTGCCTGAATCAATCCAGGCATAACCTATATGTTCGTAATTTAGCGTGGGTCGAAATTCTTGATTCACAATGCAAAAAAACGTATGATACTCAAATCCTGCATCTACGGTAGTGAACTTTTCCAACGGCATCATACGCACATAGTCAGGCATTGATCCAATTTCTTCTTCACACTCTCTGACAATAGCAGTCATTAAGGTTTCGCCGAATTCCACACGTCCACCAGGTAATCCCCATGACCCCGGATGTTTTGAATCATTCCGCATGAGATACAGATAGCGGCGAGTATTGACCGCATAAAACCAAACACCCACTGCTTTTATAATACTAGACTCCATGTGCCTCCAGGATACAGGCCTTGATATGATTTAATCCATGCTGTACCAGTCCATTCATACTGTATTTCTGTTGTGATATTTGTGACATACTGTATATTATCTGGACTTGAGCTGCTGTCAAAAGAAATTGTCCACCTGGCGCCATCATACTCAACAATATCGTTGGCTTGAGCAACCAGAGGTTGCCCACTGACACCGGCCCATGCTTCTGCATAGCCTTCGTTAAATGTTCCGGTAGCTTCAGTAAACAAATACCGTTGTCCTGCCACTGGTGCAATCAATCCTGCACCTGGTCCACTGCGTAGTGGATCAATAACAGACAATACCGGTTCTAATGTGTTGCCAGGAGTCGACACAGGGTCCACAGTGAATAACAGGAATCGATCATCAGTTGGATCGTAACTGACATGACCAACCACTTCGGTTCCATCATCTTGTTCTAATTTAATGTAGCTGATGCCGTCTCTCAACACCCCGTATGCTCCAACAACATTGTGCCATAACAAATTGCTGTCTGGGCTACTGGCCGGATTCAAACTGGCATTGGGTTGATCAACCACTTGTTGTTCACGCAAGGCTTGTAATCGACCAACAGTGCCAGGACTGCCGCCAATCAACAAAGTTTGATATCCGTACGGGGTAATCACTTGTCGTGTGCCCAACAACAGGTCATTGTCAAGAATAGCATTACTAGCGTCACCATTGGCATCAAACACACTCATGACAATGCGTTCGACTACGCCCAACTTCTTGACCTTGGCTGGACTTGACAACCAAATTGGTATACTAAAGGTAAGCGTAGCTATGTCTATAGGGTTTTCAGTTCCGATCGGAATGGTTCGATTACTCCATTTGGTTGATTCAAGATTACACACAGTCAGACTGGTCCAGTCAATAAAATTATCGGTGCTTTGTATTTCTAATGCAGGGTTAAACAACACTAATATTTGCTCCAATATCTGCATTTTTTGATTGGTGTTTGAAGTCCATATGTCCAATGCAATGGTCAACTTGTATGGTACCGGCATCAAACGCTCAATGGTAAATGCATTGCCCTGCGTGGTTTCGTATGTGTCAGTTGCTTCATCATAGGTGCGTTGGCGAACTTGCATGTTACTTACAAAGTTAGGCTCTTGCATTCTTGGACGATCGTAATCAAGTCCTGTGACATAAAACGTCATTAATGGAGTTGACGGCATGTCACTGGCACTGTTTTGTTGCATAATAGTCTGTGCTTGACGGCTAGCATCGCCGTACCGAACGGGCACACGAATTAGTGTGTCGTTTTTGCCAGATTCGTTGCGGCCATACTCGACACTGAAGTTACTGAAGATTCTGGCAAACTGTAGTAAGAAGCGACGAATTTGTTGATCGTAAAAAAATTGTGCCATTTATCGTCCTGGGGGTCTTGGGTTTGGTGGTGTAATATTGCCGCCTTGGCTACCGTTGTCGGCTTGTGGTTTGAGTATTTGACTTAAACTTTGACGACTTGGAATATTGCCTTGATCTGTGGTAGCAACAGTGTATGTATTGTTGACAAAGCTGGCACGTTGAGTTAATGCGCCTGAAGCCAAATCAAGATCGGTACGAACATTGTCTTCAATTTTAACCCAACTCGAGCCACTGAATCTAAACAAGCGATTGGGAAAGTAATCTAAACGCAGGGCATAGTCGCCTGCAACTGGATTGGGTGGAAAGCTAACTCCTGGTGTTACAGGCAAGCCATTGGGTGCTTGTCCATCACCAGTTAGGTAACCCATGACATAGCCAAAGCTCTTGGGAGTATTACCTTCACCGGTTTGAGTGCTGTCTACTGTAGGATAAGTGTCATCGGCAGTGAGACCGGCTCCTGCAGGTTGCCCATTGTCAGTAGTGGGCAATATATAGAATTTTGTAACATCGTAACCACTGAGCGGAACATCGGCCTGTGCTTGTACCAGTAATGCATCATTGATTTCCAGATCTTTGGGCCTGGTACTCATTTGGTCGCCCACTGTAGTAGGCGTGGTTACTGGTTGCCAGTAATCAGTGTCGGTGATATCAGTTCCTGGTGGAACGTTTTGTTGTGCAACATAGTAGGTACCACCGTTGTTAACAGTTTCACCAGAAGGATAAAAATTGCCTGGATCCCAAATATTTTCCGGCATAAACGGCTGGTCGATGATTTGGCTGTATTCTTGAGCATTAACCAGCGGCGTGGCTTTGATCCGCCATAGGTGTGGTAACCAAGTTTGACTAAATCCTTCACTGGCATAGTTGCCATCCTGTATCACATAATATCTAGGCAGTGCATTAGGAATTGCACGATTCAATGGATGGTAGTCTTTTAAATTAGGAACTTCAATAACATCACCTACCATGAGCTTGCGTCCAAAAGTGTCGATCATGTTGTTGTAGTGGAATGTGATAAACAAGGTATCGTTGTTTAAGAACAGACCAAATTGCGTCAAATCAAAATCAACGTCTTGCGTTCGATAAACACCACGCATGACAAACACGTCTGGATCGTATGCTCGATCTCGATTTTCCAACAACAACAAGTCTTCAATAAACAAGGGATTGGTAGTATCGTAAGTGGGTAGTGTAGCATCACCAGGATTGTTGGCTTGTTCTGGATCTACTATAGGTCCAAGATATTTGTGAACGTAGATATCAATTCCGCCAACGGTAAACATTTCTTTGATAGTGCGATCAAAGAATCGGTAGTCAGCAGTTCTATTTGGGCGGTACAGGCTTAATCGTGGCATAGTTATGTATTTATGGGTTTGATTGACCTGGAACCCAAAAGCTCGTATAATTACACACATGGACGAACTATTTCAACGCCTAGACCGTGCAGAACGAGCTATAGCCAATGTCAAAAATAAAGTAGCCCGTAAAGATCTGCTAAAAATGGTTCGTGCAGTAGATCATGCTATTACAGCCGCAGATATGGAAAGTGTAGAATGCCGTAGAACACGCAAGGAAACATTACGGTACCAAGAGCTGGTTAAAAAGGTAAACGATTTACTTACAAACCTAGAACAGCACATAACCTTTGCTAGTTTGCTCGGTTGACAAACGGGTAAAAATCACATATAATACATGTATGGCTAAAACAAACGAAATCAAACGACTAAACCCTAAAAGTGCAGACTCCAAATATATTGGATTTGAACCTGAATGGCCGACGCAACCTGCTGATGAAAAACGTGTCAGTGCTTTGGCCAATGGATTCCATTGGTACAACTATCATTACGGTAAAAAAGATGCCAAGGATATGTTGTGTCATTATTTAGAGCACAACGGGCGCACAAAAGATGCTCGAACAATGCGTGGCATTCCTGACAGTCAAATTCGACTTACACCTGCTTGGGTGTGTCGTATGACCTTGCTTGGGTTGCAATTAAAAGATTACGAGCAGGCCAGTATCAATGAGCAATTGGATGAAATGCTCCGGGCCAAACAAGAAATTAAACGAGCACAGGCTGACGTTGATGCTGACGCCGCAGTGGCCCGGCTTACAATTCAAGATCATCTGCGTGAAAAAGTGTCAGAATGTTGTGGCGAATTAGAAGGCATGTTTGATAATTTTATTGACGCAGGCGCCAAGATGTCGGCGGACTTTAAACCACTGATGTTAATACGTGGTCTCAATATTAGTCCCAACATGATTGGTACAGTATCACGAGTTTGGGAATTAAGATTGGCTGAATTTAGCGAAGTGTTGGACGGCAAGGACCCTCAGTTGGTCGAAGGCTACAGTCATCTTTCAAAACTGCAACTTCGTAATTGTGTAAAATTTTGTGAAACTGTGATCAACGACTGCAACAGTTATGTTCAACTGAAAAAAGTAGAACGCAAACCGCGCAAGGCCAAGCCGGTCAGTCCGGAAAAGAAAGCGGCCAAGTTTAAGATTTGTGCAGAATTTGTGGAACTCAAACTCAAGAGTCTGCCAGCGGCACAACTGGTTGACAAGAGCGAAGCCTGGGTTTATGACACTAAAAAGCGCAAACTGATACACATTGTAGCCGATGAATATGCCAAGGTTTTTACTGTCAAGAACAATAGTGTGATTGGGTTTAGCAAGATAGAAACAGTGCAAAAGACCCTGCGTAAACCGGCCGAAACTGTTAAACTTGTAACAGCCGCAGGTAAACCGGCTGCTCGCAAGATCTTCAAAGAGCTCACCACAACAGAAACAGCGTGGAACGCCCGTGGAACTGAAAACTTGGTAATACTGCGGGCCTGGTAAAACTACTAAATACAGGGAACGGAGCTTCCCTACATGGCCTTAGAAAATCAAGCAAGTCTAGACACCCTAAAACAGAATCTTTTTGATTATGTTCGCCTACAGATAGGCGATCAGATCGTTGATCTTGAGTTGGATGCTGAGCACTATGAAGCCGCATATCAACGCACCATTGGTGTATACCGTCAACGGGCACAAAACGCCTACGAAGAAAGTTACAGCTTTTTGGAACTGGTAACCAATGTCAACATCTATGATATGCCACAGGAAGTTATTACTGTGCGTCAAATCTTTCGTAGAACCTTTGGCGATAGCACAGGACCATTTGCCAGTAACTTTGATCCGTTTAGTCAAGCAAGTATGAACGTTTATCTAATGAACTTCAACGTGGCAGGCGGCCTTGCAACTTATGATTTTTATAGCCAGTATGTGGAATTGGCTGGACGTATGTTTGGTGCCTACATGAACTACACCTATAACCCAGTGACCAAAAAATTACAGTTGATTCGTGATCCCAAAGGCACCGGCGAAGCAGTGTTGATGTGGACTTACAATTTAAAACCCGAATTCAATTTGCTCAGTGATTTCCAAATACAACAATGGATTCGAGACTACATGGTTGCGGCTTGTAAAATGATCATCGGTGAAGCACGTGAAAAATTTGGCACCATAGCCGGACCGCAAGGTGGCGGCACACTCAACGGCACTGCGATGAAAGGCGAAGCACAAACCCAAATGGATGCCTTGATTGAAGACCTACGTAGATACGTAGATGGTAGCCAACCACTTACCTGGGTAATCGGTTAACATACGCTAGACTTTATTCTAAAATTCTGCTATAATCATTAAATGGACTTAATGATTGATCTTGAAGGCTTAGGAACAGGCCCTGACACTACTATTTTAACTATTGCCGCACAGGCGTTTGATCCGTTTGGCTCCGGCTATTATAACCAGCAATACTATGCTAGAATCACATTAGAAAGTCAAGAAAATCGTAGTATACAACAAGGTACCATAGATTGGTGGGCTACTCAACCCGCTGCCGCCCGTGATGAAGCGTTTATGGAAGGTGGTCGAGTTGACTTGGATCAGGCCCTAGACAGTCTGGCCAAACTGATATGGCATTCAAAACGAGTATGGGCACAAGGTCCAACATATGATATGAACATACTTGAACATGCCTATAAAAGCTATAACAAGCCCATTCCTTGGCAGTTCTACAATGTGCGTGACAGCCGCACGGTGTTTGGTCTATGGCCAGAACTACCCAAGCCACCAACCACGCACCATGCGCTAGAAGACTGTCGCAGGCAAATTGATTTATTACAAACTACTCTCAAACATCTTAATGTAAAGGCGCTATCATGATCATTGGTATTTGTGGACTAATTGGAAGTGGCAAAGATACCATTGCTGACTACTTGCAAAACATACATCAATTCCGTAGAGAAAGTTTTGCTCATGCTCTTAAGGATGCAGTAGCACAGGTGTTTGGATGGGATCGTGAACTGCTGGAAGGCCGCACCAAGGAGTCTAGAGCCTGGCGTGAGCAAGTGGATCCATGGTGGTCAGAACGTTTGAAAATGCCCAATCTTACTCCTAGATATGTGCTACAGGTTTGGGGCACAGAAGTTGCCCGTAAGAGTTTTCACGATGATATCTGGATTGCAGCTTTAGAAAATAAACTCCGTAAAACAAAAGACGATGTGGTAATTTCAGACTGCCGTTTTCCTAATGAAATTAAAAGTATCCGACGGGCCGGCGGCATTGTGATTCGTGTTGTGCGCGGTCCAGAACCCAAGTGGTACGCCGCAGCAGAAAGTGCCAATCGAGGACCCAAAGGCAATATGACTTGGGCACTGAGCTGTCGCGAGCTAGAACGAGCCAAAGTGCATGCCAGTGAAACTGCTTGGATTGGTACAAAATTTGACGCTGTAATTGACAACAATGCCGATGGACTAGATAATCTTTACAGTCAGATTAAAGATCTGGTTCTAGCTCACCAGGCGTCCAAGGCCGGTCCATCCGTTTGATTTCTTCTACGCAATTTAAACATATGGTTTTTAAATTGCGCGGATTGGTATTGTTCTGATTGCTATCCACATGATACACTAGCAGTTGACTGGCATAGCGTGATCTAAAACTGCAACGATCGCAAGCAGGTTTTTTCTTGTAACCATCCAATTGCCATCTTGGTTTGGGTTTTTTAAGATTTTTAGATTTTTTTAAACAGTAAGAGCATTTGCTACGATAGTAAACGCGATCGTATTTGTGATAAGCCACTGCTCGTGCTCGCTGTTTACAGTCTTGACATATTGGTCTAATCATAGTGTTATTTATTAAACGGACCTATATATAGGCCGTTATTCCTTCTTCTTTTTGCCTTTTGATATAAATATTAACAACTAGAAAAAAGGATTTTCACTATGGCACTCTTATCACCAGGCGTTGAAGTTACAGTTGTTGACCAAAGTCAATATATACCAGCCGCTGTTAACTCGGTTCCTTATATTTTACTTGCCACTGCACAGAACAAAGTTTCTGGCACAGGCGTAGGTGTTGCTGCAGGCACCTTAAAAGCTAATGCTAACAGAGTATATTTAATTACTAGCCAACGCGATTTGTCTGCAACATACGGTGTTCCTTTCTTTTATAAAACCACAGCTGGTACTCCAATCAACGGTTACGAGCTCAATGAATATGGCTTATTGGCCGCTTACAGCGCATTGGGTATTACAAATCGTGCATACATCCAACGTGTTGACGTGGACTTATCTGCATTGACAGCCAGTCTAGTTCGCCCAACTGGCACTCCTCCTAGTGGAACTTATTGGTTAGATACAACCAACAGTCTGTGGGGAATATCTCAATGGAATCAAACTACCGCGGCATTTACTAATCAAATTCCAACGGTGATTGTTGACAGCACACAGTTGACCGGTAATACAACAGTACCATTGCAAAGTATCGGGTCAATTGGTGACTATGCCATTACTGCTACCAATATCAACAATCCTGGCTACTACAAGCGCGGTGGCCCGACCGACAGTCAGACTTCTGATACTGCTTTAGCTGATGCTTATAATACCTGGGTAGAAGTTGGCAGTGATGATTGGAAAACAGCTTGGCCAACAGTGCAAGGAACTAATTCAGTAACCACACTGACTGCCAATAACATTGTTTATATCAACGCCACTTCTGTTGCAGTTCCAGTCAGTCCTAACAACACACTTGAAGGTCTCAGCAACGCTATCAACAGCGCCAACATTGTCGGTGTTGCATCTGCGTTTGTTGACAGCAAGTTACAAATTTATGCTGACAGCACTACACTGGGTGCTCATCCTTCTGTAGCCAATGCCACCGGAAACGGAACAGTGGCCACATTGACATTTGCCACTTTGTCACAGGCACCATATGCAGTTGGGTCGTCGATTGTGGTTGCCAACGTTGTTCCTAGCGGTTACAACGGAACATATACAGTAACAGCCTGTGGTAACGCCACAGTGTCATTTGCCAGTACCTATGCCAATGCATACAGCAGTGGTGGAACAATTTCACAACCTGGCGTAGTTTCAGTCCTGCCAGGCGCAAGTGGAACAGCATTGAGTGCAGTTGGTATTACCGCCGGTGTTTACTATCCGCCTGCATTCTTGGCAGCTCCTAACTATTCAGCACCACGTTGGAGATCGACTGATACTCAACCAGAACCCACTGGTTCTGTATGGCAACGCACCAACAGTGTAAACCTGGGTGCCAATTTATCACTTAAAAAATACAGCACATTGTTGGGCACCTATGTTCAACAGGCATGTAACATATATTCCAGTTTGTCAGAGGCCACTTATACATTGGATCCATCTGGTGGTGGTAAGAATATTGCGGCCGGAACCACAGTGGCCACAACCAATCCTGAATTCAATGACCCAACTACATTGGGTCTTCAGCTATTTGAAAGATATGCCACCGGAGCAACCGTTGTAACAGGATCTACAGATACACCAGTGGTTACCAGTGCAGATGCATTTTATATTTCCGCCACAATTCCGGGCCAGTCCACTATTGGAACACCAGTATTAGCGACAATAGGCGCATCAACAGTATCAGCGTTCTTAACAGCAGTCAGTGCCGCAGTTGGCTCTTCGACATTTGCCTCTTATGTAACCGCTACAGTTAACAGTGCCGGTGCTATTGTGTTTACGCACAGTGCCGGTGGCACTATTGTTTTAACAGATGTCACCGGTACTCCGGTTGCAGACGCTGGATTTGTGCTAGAAGTTGGCAGTGTTCCTGCAACTGAATTCTGTCGTGCTGGTGCAGGCTCCGACTTAATTTTAAGTTACTGGGTGACTGCACCAACATTTACTTACACAGCCAGCACTACAGGGCCTGACCAAGATCCAGATAATGGAACTTATTGGTATTACTCAGCTACTACACAGGCCGATATCATGATCCAAAACAATGGTATGTGGATGGGTTATCAAAATGTAACCAACGATGTTCGTGGTGATAATCTGTTAAACACAAATGCTACAGGTCCTATATTCAGCACTACAGCACCTACTACACAGACTAATTCGTCTGCAAGCGCATTGGAATACGGTGATTTGTGGATTGATACTAGTGATTTAGAAAACTATCCATTGATCAATCGTTGGAGCAATATAGATGGCATTGATCAGTGGGTAACCGTCAACAACACAGATCAAACAACACAAAATGGTATTGTGTTTGCAGATGCTCGCTGGTCGCCAAATGGCCAGGCCAATCCTGTAACTGGTACATTACCATCAATTACTAGTTTGTTGACTAGCAATTACTTGGACTTGGATGCTCCTGAGCCTACATTATATCCACAAGGAACACTGTTGTGGAATACACGTAGAAGCGGATTCAATGTAAAAGAATTCCAAGGTAATTATTTTAATGCATCTGATTTTAATATTCCTGTGTATGACAGCACTACATCTTATGTGTATAATGATTTTGTCAACTACAATGGCGTAATTTATGTTTGCTTGACCACACCTCCTACAGCAAATATTGCTCCAACCAACGCTACATATTGGTCTGCATTGACTGCTGAAAACGGTACAGTTAATACCTGGGTCACTGCCAGTGGTAACAGGAATGATGGATCGCCATACATGGGTAGAGGAGCTCAACGTGCTATCATTGTTGCGGCCCTTAAGAGTGGTATTGACACTAGTGTCCAAGCCCGTGAAGAACAACGTCAATACAATTTGATTGCTTGCCCGCAGTATCCTGAGTTGATGATCAACATGGTTGAACTCAACAACGATCGTAAGAACACAGCTTTTGTGATTGGCGATACTCCATTGCGTTTGGGACCGGACAGCACTTCACTTGCTGCTTGGCACAGCAACAACGACGGTGCTGGATTAACTACAGCCGACGGTCAAGCATCGTTTGATACATACCTGGGTGTATTCTACCCAAGTTGCCAGACCACTGATTTGTCAGGTAGCCCAGTGGTTCAACCACCAAGCCACATGATGATTCGTACAATTATTCGGAGCGACGAAGTTTCTTATCCTTGGTTGGCTCCAGCAGGAACACTGCGTGGGGTCATTGACAATGCGGCACTGCTGGGTTATGTAAATGGCCAAACTGGTGAATTTGAAACAATTGGTGTAAGTCAATCATTGAGAGATGTGCTGTATCAATTGGACATCAACCCAATTACATTTATTCCAGGCATTGGCATCACTAACTTTGGTAACAAAACAGCCACTAATGTTTCCTCTGCATTGGATCGTATTAACGTAGCACGGTTGGTTGCATTTATACGTGGACGTTTGCAAGAAATTGGTAATCAATACTTGTTTGAGCCTAACGATCAAATTACCCGTAACCAAATTACTAACTCATGCACTAGTTTAATGCTTGATTTGGTGGCAAAACGTGGTATCTATGATTACCTAGTGGTTTGCGATCTAAGCAACAACTCACCAGCTACAATTGATGCCAACGAATTGTATGTTGATATTGCAATCGAACCAGTTAAATCAGTTGAATTCATCTACATTCCATTGCGTATTCAGAATACTGGATCGATTGCTTCCAGCGTTAGCACAGTGGCTACTGCCGGTTAACATCATGGCCAATACGACCATAAATAAAGTATATAGGAGATAATACCATGGCTGTTTCATCGTTAAGTAGAATGACTGTGCCTTTGGCCAGTAATCAAAGTAGTCCAAGTCAAGGCTTGTTAATGCCAAAACTCAAGTATCGTTTTCGCGTTACTTTTCAGAATTTTGGAGTAAGCCAGCCAGTCACTGAATTGACCAAACAGGTTATGGATTTTACTAGACCCAGCGTTGAGTTTGCAGAAATTGCACTTCCTATATACAACAGCACGGTCAAGTTGGCCGGAAAATACACCTGGGCTGATGCTGTCTGCAACATACGTGATGATGCTAGTGGTGCTGTTTCTAGACTAGTTGGTGAACAACTACAGAAGCAATTGGACTTTATGGAAATGGCGTCAGCAGCATCAGGAATCGACTACAAGTTCTTGACAGTGTTTGAAGTATTAGACGGTGGCAACGGTGCCGCAACACCAGTTGCATTAGAAACTTGGGAACTGTATGGTTGCTATCTCAAGTCAGTCAACTACAATGATTTGAACTATGGAACCAGTGAAGCAGCAACTATCACCATGAACATTACTTTTGATAATGCAAACCAAGTGGCTGGACAAGGTGTTGGCACATTGATTGGACGCACAGTAGGCGACGTGGCATCTGGCGTAGGCATCTAAAAGATTATGGCCTGGGGTCAGGATTTCCTTCAGGGATTTGTTGGGTTTAATGGATTAAAAGATTATTCTCATGCTTCCAAGACATTCCTACAAAACGGTTATGAAAATACTCCTCGCCAGAAGTTTTTATTTCATGTTTACTTTACTATAAACCGGGCAGTTCCTGCCCTGCAGAATGCTTTTCCTAATGCTGATACAGCAACAATTGGCCTTATGGTCAAAACAGCACAATTGCCCAGTTATCAAATGAGTGTTGACACACTCAATCAGTATAATCGCAAACGACTAGCACAAACAAAAATTGAATATCAGCCTTGCGTATTTGAATTTCATGACGACGGCAGCGATTTGATTCGTAACATGTGGTATAATTATTTTCAATACTACTACAAAGATCCTAGCCAGGCATACGACAACGTAACCAATCAAAACGGTCAAATGGCCGCTGTGATTGGCACACCTGCTGGGTTCAATTACAATGCCAGAGACATTTATAATCCAAGTCAAGTGGTCAACGACTGGGGCTACATCGGTGAGAGTTACAGCAGCGGAGTTCCACTCAGTGGAGCCGGCAATACCAAACCTCCTTTCTTTAGAGACATCCGCATTTATGGAATGAACCAACACAAGTTTGCTGAATACATTTTGATTAACCCAATGATCACTGATTGGACTCACGACACCTACGACTACAGTCAAAGCTCTGGTATTATGAGTCATAAAATGACTGTGCGATATGAAACAGTCAAATACTATACCGGAGCCATCGGCAAAGCCAGACCTGATACCAACGTGGTAGGATTTGCCGATCCTGCGTATTACGATTCTGTGCCAAGTTCGTTAGCCAGGCCTGGCAGCACACAAACTGTGCTGGGTCAAGGCGGATTACTCGATGCTGGTATTGGCATTGTTGAAGACTTAGCCAGCGGTGGCGTTGCTGGATTGATTGGAGCAACACAAAAAGCTGCAACAGCATACAACACGTTTAAAAATGTTAACCTTAAGAGCGTGGTCAATGCTGAAGTCAATCAAGCAGTTAACAGTACCATTCGTGGCGCATTGCCTGGAATAATTCGTGGTGCAAGTTCAAGTCCGTTAAACTCACCCCTGGGCATACCTACACAGCCGGTGACCAATGGCAGTGGTGGCATATTCTTTCCTACACCACCAGTGTCAACTCGATCAACTAATTTTAATCCTAGCCTGTCTGGAGGAACGTAACCCGTGACCACAGTCAACAGTACCAACTATTCAATTGATCAAACTGTTAGAATTTTTGATCAATTTTACAATTATGATACCAACATACCTGCCACTGAGTTTGATGCAGTATTGAGTTACTTTAGAAGCGTTTTTCTAACTGATGCTGCCGCACAAAATATGACCAGCAGTTTATTCAGAGTAGCAGAGTTTAGCAATACCAATGTGTTGGATCTATTACAAACGTTTCAGCAAGGCGGATCTTCGGAGCCTGAAGTGACCATACTGATGGCCTACTACCTCAACACAATTCGTAGTCCTGCTACCTTGTTGGGTGTGCTGGCGCCTTCTACACCTAACTTTTATACGGCAAGAAACATCAGGGATTGATCATGCCCAACTTTCGTCAAGGTCCATACACAGTAAAAAACGCCGCCAAGTATGTGGGCAAAGGCACTCCCAAATATAGATCTGGGTGGGAACTTACTTTTATGATGTTTCTGGATTCAAACGACAATGTGCTACAATGGGCCAGCGAAAGCATTCGCATACCGTATCGTAACCCGCTTACTGGTAAACAAAGTGTTTATATTCCAGACTTTTTAGTGACCTATCGTGGACGTAACAACACTACCATTGCTGAACTGATTGAAATCAAACCCAAGAAGCAAAGTTTACTTGAAAGCCGAGCATCAGACCGAGATCGTGCTATTGTGGCACTGAACTATGCCAAATGGGATGCCGCCACCAAATGGGCCAAACGCAATGGGCTTACATTTAGGGTTATCAACGAAGACATGATTTATCACCAAGGCGGTAAGAAATAATACCGTAATAGTCTGGCGGTAAATATGGTATGACACGCAAATTAGAAGAGCTCTTTGATTTCCCTCCTTCAGAAACACCTGAAGACACTCCTACTGTTGAGCAAACCCGTACCCAGTTGGCCGAAATAGACGCTACCATAGACAAGATAGATGCGGCTCTGCCCACAGTGCGTGATTTAGAAACTGGTGATCAAGAACTGGATGAACTGGCTTCAAAAGCACAAGAAACATTTGACAATCTAATGGATCTGGGCTTCAATGTGGACAGCCGCTACTCAGGTGAAATCTTTGCTGTGGCCAGCAGCATGTTGGGACATGCACTCACAGCCAAAACTACCAAGCTGAACAAAAAATTAAAAATGGTTGATTTGCAGTTGAAAAAACTAAAAATGGATCAAGATCAACGCCGTAATGCGCCTGAAGAAACTATGGAAACAGCACACGGACAAGTGCTGAATCGTAACGATTTGCTGGAACGTTTAATAGCCTCCGGCGCACAAAACAATAACAAAGCATAAATATCATATAGGGATACTAAGATGAAAAATTTTCAACAATACCTCGCAGAAAGCGAAAGAACTTACAATTATAGGATCAAAATTGTAGGCGATGTTGCACCTGATTTTATCAAACAGTTGGAAGAACGACTCAAACAGTTTGATGTTGTAAAAGTCAGCAAGCCAAAGACTACTCCGGTTCAACTTGCACCGGCTGATTTTCCCAAGCACAGCAACGACTCAGTGACCAGCATGGATGTAGAATTTCGCTATCCAGCAATTGAGCCACAGATCAAAGAAATTGCTCAACTGTTGTTCTTAGATCCAAATCGTATCATCATGTTGACTACACCACACGAAGAAGGTATGAACACAGAACGTGAACGTGTTGCCGCTGAAAATAAAGATTTATTAACAGACACAGATTATCCTGCACCGGACGCAGAACAAAAAGCCCTGAAGAAAGATTACTCGGCTCCTTACAATCAACATGCTGTATTGAAGAACGCTTATCGTAGTGACTTTACTGTGGCTGGTGGTAAGACACCTCCTGCTCGAACAACAAACGATTTACCAATGGACAACACAAGTCCAATGACTCGAATAAAACGCCCACCACGCCCAGCCACTGGTGCCAACCCAAGAGGATAATACAATGACATTTTTTTACGACCTAAACAAACGATTGGCCGACTTAGCTACCAAGCAAGATGCCCAACACCTTGCAGAACACGCAACACCTGCCGTTCAGCAGCCTAAGAAAGGTTCATTGGCACAGGCGCTGAACGAGCGCGACATGGGCAAGCACAACAATGCTACAACAGGCTTCGCGGCCTTGGCCAAGAAAACTGGTGGCGGTGAAAAAGGCAATCGTATTGCTGGCGCACAGTTGGCAAAAATGCGAGCCAAAGGTCAAGTTGAAGAAATGTTTGCAAATAATGATGACGAAAGGCGTGATGCTATAAACGCTGCCAACCCGCCAAAAACACCAAGCCCAGTGAGCAGTCGAGATCCAGGACGCATCGGCGGCCCAGCAACTCCGGTAAAGCATAATACATATGACCGCAAATCAGTGGCCTCTAACATATCAGGTAAAGACAGTGCGGCATACGATTATCGTGAACAAGTAGAACAAGGCCAACTCAATGAACTGAGTCCTGAACTGCTAAAGAGAGCAAGAGATGCGGCAGGCGAGAAATGGTCAGCCGCTGATGACCGTAAAGATAAAAAAGCATCTGCAAAACACAATGCACAAGATGACAAGTTCAACAGTGCCTTGCGTAAAAAACAAAAAGACATGGACGAATCCGCAGTGCGTATTATGGCCAAGCCTGAAGGGTCGCAAGTCACAAGAGGAACAGCCGCTTATGTTCCTAAAAATTCTATTGCTGGCAAAACGCCACAAGGTCAAGCACATCGTGATGCCACAGCCGCAATGGCCAAGGCTGCTCGTGCCGCCAGTGGTAAACTGGCAATGAACAAGACCACTGATGTAACTGGCAAACGTGTATCAGGTGGATATGACGCAATGGCCAAAGGTGTAACACCATATAGATCCAGTACCGAAGAATCAGCCTTCCAAGCAGCCATTGGCAAAAAGAAATATGGCGATGAGGGAATGAAAGCCTTGCAAAAAGCCGGCCGCGACCATGCCAGTGACAAGACCATGAGCAACATTCGTAATCGTTATGACAAGTATGATGAGAGCCAACTCAATGAACTAAGTCCTGACACAATTGCATCTTATCAAAAGAAAGCATATCCGCAAGCAACTACTACTGGTCCTAAATCGGACCAAAGAACAGCAGGGATTGTGCGTTCACTAGGAAGACCTACCAATGAAGCCGACATGGAAGAAGGCAATGCATTTAGCAAAGCTGTGGTTGATGCCAAACGTGACGGCATACAAAAAGGTGAAAAAATTCGTGTAGGCGACAAGGAGTTGCCGCTTAAAGAACTTGACATGAGATTGCTCAAAGGCGCCCAAGGTTCAATGACCGGTGCCAACAGTGACTCAGAAAGCGAACGCAACAAGCACAAAAAGTATGGCTATCGCAGTGACCGTGATGACACTGGCAATGACGATGACTATGACGAGCACGGCAACTTGAAGAACAAGAAAAAAGCTGCCGCATCCGACGGTCCTAAGAAAAAAGGACGTCCTGCCAAAGAAAAACGGCCAGAGCGTGTGACAGCCAAGAGTTACAAATACAAAAGTGGCCGTCCAACCAAGACCAAAGAAGATCTTGACAGCGATGGCGTAATGATGACTCGCCCCAGCAACATGAGCAGTGAAGGAATGGACAGAGCCGAGTATGATGACGAAGCCGGAATGACCAAAGACTCATTGCATACCATTGTTCGTCACGCAAGAGAACTTGAAAATGCCTTGCGCGGCAATGAAAACATGCCAGAATGGGTGCAAGAAAAAATTGGTCAGATCAAAGGCATGATGAGCAGTGTCACTGATTACATTATTAGCACACACGAGCGCGAAGCTGAACAGCACATGGAACCCGTGGCTGAAAAATCAGTCAGTCAATCACAGGCACGTATGATGGCCGGAGCCGCACATAATCCTAAGTTTGCTAAAAAAGTTGGAGTAGCTACCAAAGTAGCCAAAGAATTCAACCAAGCAGACAAGGGCAAAGACATCAGTAAGTTGCCTAAGAAAGTTAAAAAGACTGACGAAGCCAACGATGGCAACTTGGCCAACAATGCCAAGCCCTACGACAAAGTCACACAGGGTGATGTAGTTGCTGGACGCCTGGGCAAAGACGAGCAAGGCGGAAAAGCCAAAAAAGCCAAAGAAGAAAAAGTTGATGAAACAACAGTGTCAGGATCAGTAGCCACCGCAACTCCAAGCGGTAAGCCCAGCAAAGGCATGCAGTTTGGCAAAGGTGTTTACGAAAGCCTTAACAATTCAATTGAAAAGATGATTACAGAAAGTATTTCTATTGAATCCAAGATGCAAGAATGTGGTGACGGCGAAATGGCGCCTGCAATTACTATCACAGCTGATGGTGAAGAAGCAGCCAAGTTGATGATGTTGTTGAAGTTGGCTGGACTGGAAAGTCAAATCCCTAAGGCTTGCCCAACCTGCGGTGGTAGCCCATGTGGTTGCGATCAAATGGTAGATGAAAATGCACCTGATTGGCCAACCAACACAGAAACGTTGGCGGCAGATCCTAACTTACGCACATACTCCGGCGGATTGAATGGTCCTAAGAGTACCGGTCAATCAACAACACCAGTATTGGCCAGCCAGTTACGTCGCCAAGCCAGTATGGAAGAGTCAGTTGCACTTGAGCGTAATCTGTTCAAGACTTGGCAAAATTACAAAGGTTAATCAAAATGGCTCAAGCAAACGTTTACACAAGTCTATCAGCAAACACTGTCTGGTACACTGACAAAGCCAGTATCAGCACAGGCAACACTGCTGTGACATTTAATGTGTATGCTCCTGCGGTTGGCACAGCTGCCGCAGTTGGCAATATCTATAGTAATGCTGTAAGCGTTCCAGCCTCTACAGTTACAGAAATTTATGTAGGCGTTGGAAATTACATAACAATTACTGGCGCAAATTTTACTATTCAGGAACTAGGCACTGCAAGTTCAGCACAAGCCGGCGTAATCGGAGGCTAGTTGTGAGAGCACAAGAGTTTCTTATGGAGAAACAGATTGGCAAGATTGGCAACCGCCGGCAGGCCGGAACTCGAGGTCTTACCAAGTTTCGCGACATCGGCGGGTATGATCGCACTTATGAATTAAATCGTGTGATGATGGCCGTGGCCATGGCCGATGGATCAGGAAAGCCATTGGATTTAGATTCTGAATCGTGGTCCGGTCGCTATAATACTGCACATCCGTACACTGATGAAGAAGCAGCTATGCTGAAACAGGCGTTGCAAGCCACCGGCAGTGAAACGCACGATCTCAATGCAGGTGATAATCGCAGTCAAGAAGTAGAATCGACACACACTCACAGCCCAGTGGTAGCATTCAAAGGATACCCACGATGAGAGCCCGAGAGTTTATCACTGAAGAAAAAACCTTACCGCCGGAGCAAGCAGATCCTATGAATCATGTGTTTGTGTTACCAGGAGTGCAATCCAGCGACCCATATCAAATCTATAGACTGGGTGTGGCCATGGCCCGAGCCAGAAGTGACATTGGCTCAGATAAAATTCCATACATGCCTGAGTGGAGTGCAGAAGCAGCATTTGGCGAGGATGCTGTGATTGCAGGATTTAATGCCAGTGTTGAACCAATAATTGATCAAGCATTAAAAATGATAGGACTGCCCGATAAAAAAATACAAATAAGCACCCCCAACAGTCTAGAGCCAGCATCAGTAAATTATCAGAGTCCAGTAACAGGCTTTAAAGGCTATCCAAGATGACAAAATTATTGTTTGTATTACTGTTTACTCCGATATTAGCTCTAGCGCAAATCAATCAACATTGTCCACAGTTTACAGTGAACGGCACTCCTGCTTATCAGTCACAGCCAGGCGATCAAGAGTTGTGCAAAACAAACTATGCTGTAATTCATCGTTGTAATGTCAAAGCTCCTGTGGCAGTATTTGAACACCTAACAGTGGCCACAATGTCGGGTCCTGCTAAACGCCGGGACAACTTCCGTCCAGATCCAGAAGTCTCTGCTAACTGTCAAGCACAACTGGCTGACTATGCTATCCTTGGTCGAACGCATGATCGTGGACACATGAGTCCAGCCGGCAACAACACAACCAACGATGCCATCATGAGTGAGAGTTTTTTTCTGAGCAACATGGTGGCACAACTGGCCAACAACAATAGAGGAATCTGGAAACAGTTAGAAACTTGGGAACGCCAGTGGGCAACAGCTCCAGGCACAGACTTCTACATTATTTCGGGTGGCATATTTGATCCAGGACACCCTGTGGTGGGCAACGGCCTAGGTGTTCCAACTCGTTTGTATAAAATTATTATCGAAAAGAACAGTCGTAATGTTCAAGCCTACCTAATGCCCAATGCCGCACTACCAGTTCAAGACTTGCCCAAGTATCAAGTTCCAATGTCTGCCGTTGAGCAAGCCACTGGTATGCAGTTTAATTTAGGACAGTAACTCAACTGCTCATAATTACAGTATGAGCAATTTCTCGTGTGCAGCTCCTTGGAGAGGCCTGCACATCAATCCACAAGGCAGTGTAAAAACTTGCTGTGCAGGTGATCCTAATATGTTGGGCAATTTAAACAGCCAAACTATAGAGGAAATTCTGCATGGCCCTGCCTTGCAGGAAGTGCGTCAGACCCTACGTGAGGGCCGCCCACATGACCAGTATTGTCACAACTGTGTGCAGGCCGAACGTTACGGGCGCAGTGAACGCGATTGGCACAATAGGATAAATCCCGGCTTCGATGCTGGCCAAGCCACAGATGTTGAACATCATCCTGTGTTGATTGACATACGTTGGAACACCACTTGTAATTTTAGTTGCAACTACTGTAACGAACACAGCAGCAGTCAGTGGGCCGGGCTAAAACAATTGTCAGTGCAGTCGGGCACTAGACCTTATGCAGATCAAGTATGCGACTACCTTGAACAGCATCAAGAACACATTAAAAAAGTAGCCCTTATTGGTGGTGAACCCCTGTTGCTCAAAGAAAACGAACGCTTACTGGATGCAATACCCGCAGACTGTCAAGTTGATGTCATAACCAATCTTGGTGTAGACTTAGAAAGCAATAGAATATTTGAAAAACTGACCCAACGATCTCGTGTGGGCTGGAATATAAGCATTGACAACACGGGTGAGCGTTTTGAATATGTGCGTTACGGTGGCGCATGGAGTCAAATTGAACACAACATCAAAATAATACAGGCCTGTGCCGGACATAGACTAGGTATACATCCGCTTTACAACATTTACAATGCCACTAGACTGTCGGAGTTGATTGCGTGGGCACAGGATTGTTTGGTACCTGTGCATTGGCAAAGTTTATATCATCCAGCTTGTTTAGATCCGTTACAATTAGGACCTGAAGTTAGACAGTTGGCCTTGAAAGAATTACGAACAGTATTAAGTAGGCCCAATTTGGATCACGGTCAACGTAACTTCCTACAAGAAACTGAAGCCCGACATCAGCAGGCCAGCAATAACGTGTTACCAGAATTTATAAATCACATCGCCGAAATTGAAAGTAAATATCATGCTGGTGCGGCAGGTCGTTTTGAACAACTGTGGCCTGAGCTAGCAACATTATTATGAGCCAAACCGAATCCACTTTAGTTAAAACGCCATACAAGAAGACAGCCTTTACTGATCAACAGTTAGAGGAGTTTGTAAAATGCGCTGACCCTGTTACTGGTCCGCAATACTTTCTTGATAACTTTTTTCATATCCAGCATCCTACCAAAGGCAAGATGCTGTATCATCCGTTTGACTATCAAAAGCGACTGATAGATACCTATCACAACTATCGCTTTAGTATCAGCATGATGCCGCGACAAACTGGTAAGAGTACCAGTGCCGCTGGCTACTTGTTATGGGTGGCTATGTTCCGCCCAGATTCAACAATTTTAATTGCCGCACACAAATACACTGGCTCACAGGAGATCATGCAACGTATTCGATATGCGTATGAGCTGTGTCCAGATCATATCCGTGCCGGAGTTACCAGTTACAACAAAGGTAACTTGGACTTTGAAAACGGATCACGTATAGTTTCAACCACCACAACAGAAAATACCGGTCGTGGTATGAGTATATCACTCCTATACTGTGACGAGTTTGCGTTCGTCCGCCCTGGCATTGCCAAAGAGTTCTGGACATCCATTAGCCCTACTTTAGCCACTGGCGGTAAGGCAATTATTACAAGCACTCCAAACAGTGACGAAGATCAGTTTGCGTTACTGTGGAAAGGCGCTCTCAAGTGCGAAGATGAATTTGGTAACCCCACTGATGTTGGCATCAATGGATTTAAGAGCTATCGCAGTTATTGGAATGAGCATCCAGACCGTGATGAAAAGTGGGCCAGCGAACAGCGAGCACAGTTAGGCGACGATCGTTTCCGCCGTGAGATGGGTTGCGAATTTGTTATAAATGATGAGACACTTATAGCACCAACTAAATTATTAGATTTGCAAGGGCATGAACCTTTATACAAGACTGGACAAGTGCGTTGGTATCAGCGCCCTAAGGCAGGACGCACCTATGTGATTGGACTTGATCCTAGCCTGGGCACCGGTGGCGATGCTGCCGCTATACAAATATTTGAAGCAGAAACTACAGAACAAGTGGCTGAGTGGCGTCATAATAGAACACCTATACCTGAGCAGGTTCGCATTTTAGCGGCTATTTGTGCCCACATCAATGAAACAGTCAAGGATCCACAAAAAATCTATTTTAGTATAGAAAACAATACCATTGGTGAAGCTGCACTGATCAGTATCGATGAATACGGTGAAGAAAACATACAGGGCTATTTTCTAAGTGACCCGCACAATGGCGGAAATAAGAGATACCGCAAAGGATTCAACACCACAAACAAACCCAAGCTGGCGGCCTGCAACAAGTTAAAAACCTTGATTGAATCTGGACGTATGAAGGTACGCAGTTCAAGCCTGGTCAGCGAACTCAAAACCTTTGTGGCTTCTGGTGCAGGCTATGCAGCCAAAATAGGAGAAACTGACGACTTGGTTATGAGCACAGTGCTGACGGTGCGTATGCTACAACTGCTACAAACCTACGATAACAGCATTGATACTCAGCTGAGAGACCACGGAGATAACATAATTCCGCCGATGCCATTCATCAGCGTAAGGCGCTAAATACACTACTATGGCAGATATTACACCCGCTCGAAAATTATTTGATCTACTGGTCAGTAGAGATTTTGACCCAGAAATGCTGGACAGTTCTGGTAAACCCGCCGCTGACCCTGCAGAAACTGAAATATACAGTTTTGACTTCCGTGCCCAAAGTGGCAAAGACTATGGCACAGTGGTAATCATGCTGGGCGACGACAATGATCTTGAAGTTTATTGCTCGGACAATGTGGGCCGCAGCATGGAAGGCGACGACAAAAACGACTGGTTTGCTTTCTTGGAACAGTTGAAAAACTTTGCCGTTAGAAACTTCATGACGTTTGGCATCAAAAACTTGAATCGTTTACGTTACAGTATGCAAGGGCAAGCTGCCATCAAAGAAGGCCTGTTTGAAAGTTGGACTGGAAATCGAACCACCAGCTGGAATGGTGCGCCAACTGAAGCTCGCTTGATGATCCGCCACAAAAAGAACATTGCCGAAGGTGACGCACGTTATCGCTACATCGAAAGTTTGTTTATTGAAACAGCTGATAGCGAGCGTTACAAGTTGCCATTTACCAGTTTAACTGCTGGCCGTGCCATGTTGGAGCATGTGCGCCAAGGCGGACGTCCTTACGATGCCAGAGGTAATCACATCAGTGAAATAGTTACAGAACTGGCGGTGCTAAGTCGTTTCCGCCGAGCCAATCAAGGACAAATCTTTGAAGGTGATACACAGCAACTGGTAGAACAAGTTAAAGAATACCAATCAAACTTGCAACGCAGCCTTAAAGGGCTTGGTACTCGCACTGGATACACCACATATTTTGAATCATGGAGCCCGGCTGAAATTTCAGAACAGGATGTAGTGATTGAAAGTTTAAAGAATCTTTTTGTCAAGCAGAGCATTGACACAAGAATTGAGTCGGCATTACCGCTGCTGGCCAAAATACAACAACAAGGAACTGAAATGAAAGAAGCCAACATATTTGAAGCCTGGGTCGAACGACTTGCAGAAGGAACTTGGGCGTTGCCAGACACTCCAGAAAAACAAGACAAATTGATTGAACTGTTGAGTACGGACTTGCCAGTGGGCGCTGATGCTACCAATGCCACTGAACAACTGTATGACCTTGTTGGTGATGATGAGTTGTTTGATCAATTGGGCGAACTGGCTGATCGCGATGCCAACGCAGATGCACGTCAAGTGGTCATGGATCGACTGCAAGAACTCAGTGACTTTCCTGAAGTGCGTAAAGTATTAGATCAATTGCAGATTGATGACACTGCTGAAATGAATCCACCCGAAGCCGTCAATCCGGCTGATCTTGAACAAACAGACGAAGCCATGTTTCCAGGTAGTGCCATTGGTGACAAGTTGCGAGACTTTAAGCGAAAACAAGGGCAATCTGGTTCTGCAAAATTTGCAATGGGAATGATGCCAGCAGCAGGTGCTGGTGCAATGGCTGGATCTACAATGGCAACTACTGCTGTAGGAGCATCTGCTTTGTTTGCACCAGCATTAGGCGCAGGTGCTTTAGGTGGTGCCGCTGCCGCATTAGGCGGATTCTTAACATACAAGGGTCTAAATTGGTTAGCACAAAAATTGTTTGGAACCAAAGAAGAAGCATTGGCATTTGCTGATGCACATTTAAAAGCCGCAGGATCGGGACAACCACAATTTGAATTCCAAGGTAAAACATATCCAGTCAAGATCAATAGTCCACAAGAAGCACAGCAACTATTACGCAAGATTCGTGTTTTACAAAGTCAAATTGACGAAAGTGATTTGAATAGTTTACGTCGTACCGCCGGCTTGACTGAAAACGTTCTTACCGACAGCACAGGATCAACATTCCAACACATACTTGACACATTCAAACGTGATGTTCGAGACTTTGAAGAAACTGGCGAAATCAGTGACGAACTACACAATGCTCTGTATGACTACTACTTTGACGACATGCCATACGGTACTAAAAAGGCTCGCGATGGTGATCCATATGAATGGGTAGCTGATCGTTTTGGTGCAGACCTAGGCATCGACGGTTACGGCGGCAACAGCCCTGGCATTCCAGATGAAGATTACGGAATGGAACGCGAAAGCATTGGTGACTATGCTGACGAGTATCAAGACTCGCTATCAGGCATATTGAAGATTGCCGGCGTACCAGCTCAAGAACGTCCTGCTCCAGATTATGAAACTGGTGATATGGAAGAAGGCATAGTGGGTGCCGCACTTGGTGGTATTGGTGGAGCATTAGTAGGCGGCCCAGTTGGAGCATTGCGTGGGGCATCAATTGGCGACACTATCGGTGATGCAATCGGCGGTGACGAAACTACTGACGAAGCAATTGATCCAGCCAATCCTAGAGATTACGAAATTCCAACTGTCCAACGTCAGGCACAAGGCCAAGAACCGTTGACAACTCAAGATATTGAGCAAAAGGATCGCAAAGCTGAATTTGATTACTATCATCGTGCTCATGGTAAGCCACATCCAGACTCGGCCACAGAAGAAAGTCGTTCACCACTAGCTGGCCAATATGGACACGCTGGCAAAATGAAAGAAGTGTCCAAAGACGTTAGCTTTTTGGACCGACTCAAAGAACTTTCCGGAATGAGGAAGTAATTCTGCAATTAGAACAACCGCGTCATAAATACACTTGACGCTGAGAAATAAAGCGTATATACTAACTCTAGTGTATGCGCTTTTTACATTGGCATCACAGGCAACTCGAATCTAAATTTTTAGATAGGCAACATAGTAACTAAACTTTGAAAGGCAACTAACTATGGCATCATTAGCAGACATCCGTGCGAGACTCGCACAATCAGAAGGTAACAAACAAGGCGGCAATTCTACCGGTGGTGATAATG
>Ga0209296_1000338_pt1 | contig 39721 bp, 55 predicted proteins | sample S_130206_EF_Meta_FD_187319 | JGI IMG/M metagenome (GOLD analysis project Ga0209296, IMG submission 187319) | Freshwater microbial communities from Lake Simoncouche, Canada to study carbon cycling - S_130206_EF_MetaG (SPAdes) (version 2) | ecosystem: Environmental > Aquatic > Freshwater > Lake ... | reverse complement strand
GCCTGAAGATTGTTTAATTCAGGTGTAAATAATCCAGAAACACTTTGACCTTGAGAAGTGTTAGCACTCATTGGAATAGAATTTTGAAAAGTGTTAGCACTCATTGGAATAGAATTTGGAGTATCTATATTCCAATTTTTTTCTCTATCAGCAAAATCAGCATCAATTTGCGCTAATCTAGCTGCAATTTGCGGTTGAGTCATATTCTCAAAATAATTTGGCTCAGTAAGATCAACAACAGCATTATTGTTGTATTGCACGTTATTAACAGATTCAGCCATGATTGTTCCTTTTAAACTGAGTAGTCAGAGCCGTACATAAATGCATTGCCCCTATTAATATTGGCATTAGTTTGTGCAGTATCTCGATTTTGCCACCAGTTTGATACGCCTTGTCCAAGAGCAGGATTACTTGCCGCTCCAAGCAATGCTGATCCAAGAGGACTGTAGCTATTAGCTTGTTGTTGAGTCAACGCAGCACTTCTACCGCCAGAAAGCAATGATTGACCAACATTAGCACCAGCTTGTGCAGCACGACCACCTAAAGCAGAGCCAAGTTCTAAAGGCTGTTGTCCAAGTTGCTCAAGAGTAGAACCAGCACCCAAATAGGTTGTAAACGGATTCAAAGCACTTACCTGACCAGCTTGATACTGACCCAACAACCCAGAACCTTGACTCAACAATCCAGTGCCAAATGCCACATTTTGTTGTCCAGCCTGTTGAGATTGAGCAGCCAACTGAGCATCTTGTTGCGCCATAGCGTTGTAATACGCTTCCATCTCAGGAGAAGCCGCACCAAAGCCAGCAGCACCGCTAGGACGGGCAGAGGTAGCACCTACCGCTAACCCCCCCCTTCCTTGTTGATATAGCTGATTTTGAAGCATTGCCATAGACCGTTCACGGCTAGGAGCAAGCAAGTCCTGTTGCTGTTGCATATATTGAGCAGCAACTTGTTGAGGAGACTGTTGCAGATACTGTTGACCCAATCCAAACAGCCCTGTAGCTGCTGTAGACAATGGCAAATACTGTTGCTGTGCTATCTCAGCTTGAGTTAAAGCACCACCAGTAAGACCTTGTAAACGGTCTTGATATGCTTTTAGTTCAGGACTGACGTTATAACCAGCACCTATCAAATTTCCTTGTGAATCTGTCTGAAAATTTGATGAGCCATAACGAGTGGTTATGCCTACAGGCCGAAACCTTGCCGCATCAGCAGCAATTCGTGCCGCTTCGAGTTGTGCTTGTGCGGATGTATTTGCGGCATCTTTAGCTGCGTTACCAGCGATAACGCCGCCTACTACTGCTGTTCCTGCTGTTGCTACTGCGCCCCAAGTCATAATGTTTCTCCTTTATTTTCTAGCATTGACATTTCATTTGTTGAAGCAATAAGGTTCATTTCCTCATAACTTGGAGAAATGACTTCTTCTTCAATCTTAGAAAGGTTTTCCTCTCCAGAATGCTCTGTCATATGAACAGTCACCCAAATTGTGTCTTCTTCTGCATAAACAGCACGTTTAAGACCAACTTCAGATACAAAAATACATGGTGCTTCAAAATACTTTTTACCAAACTCAGTTGCAACTGAAACCTTACCTTTCATAATAAAGTTTAGATGCTGATGTCTGTGTATCTTTCCAATAATCAATGTGTCTTTTGGAATGAACATTTCTCTAGCATACGTTCCGCATCCATACTTTTCATCCACAGGAGAAAAATGATGTGTCAATATGCAATCTTCTAGCGTTGAATCTATAACGCCATCTTTAATCATGTTCACAAAGTCATTTTCAAGTTTCAACACATTTTCACGAAACTTAACTTTTTCAAATGAATTTTTATCTTGTTTTAACTCAACAACATTACTAGACGCAACAAAATCAATAATAGATTCACCATTTTTAATGGCTAAATCTTTATTGTCAGCAACATCCTGAACTTCATTAATAACTGCAAGTTGGTTCATGCTGTACGCTTCCACATATAAACAGTAATATACGGCTGATAGTTAGCATTTGTTCCACTTGAACCTGTTGAATCAGTAGAACCTGAAATTGAGTGGTTGTGGTTTGCATCCATACTTACTTTATTTACGCCGTAAAAACCACCTGAAGCGTAACTAACACCATCGCCAGTAGCAGTAAAAACACCAGTTGTTCCACCTGAAGCACCCGTAGCTTTAATTCCAATATTTCCAGACAAAGCTGTAGTAGTTGAAACAGTTAGTGCAGTTACAGTATGAGTGTGGCTTACAGTAATTGCATCCGCACTACCACCAGTTTCTTCGGCAGTATCAAACAGTGCATTTGCTGAATTAAAGCCAACCATTACACGACCAGCACCAAAGGCAGTCCATGTACCAAATCCTAACAATGTTGCAGGATTAGTTGAACTTGTTGCATTGGTATAAATTGTTCCAACAGGATACAAGATTTGAAGTGCGGCTTGAACAAATGCAGTTGTGGCAAGAGCAGTCGAACTGTTACTAGAAGACTGAGTGACACCAATACTTCCCGTAGGCAATGTAGGCGTACCTGTAAAGGTAGGACTAGCCAAATCTGCTTTAGTTGAAACAGCAGTAGCAATGTTATTGAATTCAGTATCAATCTCAGTGCCTTTAACAATCTTTAAAGCATTACCAGAAGCCAAAGCATCTTTGGTTGCAAAGTTGGTTGATTTAGTGTAATCAGTCATTTCTTTCCTTTAGCTCATCTTGCCATTTTTAGCTTGAATTTCAATCTTTTGAATTGACAATGGAGTTCCATTAATATCAGATTCATAACCTGTTTGTACAACTTTGCCCGATCCAGATGCCGCAACTTTCAATGTCTGTAATGCAACACCAGCAGAATAATACGCAATAACTGTTGCATTTGCACCATACTCCGCAACTCCATAATAGTAAACACCTTGCTCTGGAATAGTTGCATTGTCAGACAAATAATTTGTTTTGAAATCAAATCCCCACTTAAATGTAACGTCTTGATTTGTTCCACCAATAACAACAATAGACAGTTTCTTTAAAATAGAAGTTACATTCTGGTCACCAAGATCAGCATGGTTGGTGTAGTACAACATCCTATAAGAAGTTGCATAATCTTGATATGTTCCATACAGACCGACATAACCGTTTTGCCCTATGTAAAGCGTACCATTCCTACGGAATAAAAACGATTTTGGTGTAATTGAGTCCCATGTAGTAACCCTTGCAGAACCATCAGGTAGGTATGCCTTAGTATCAAAACACCAAGTAGTGTCAATGCTAGGAGTCACCAACAGGTAAAACGCTTCTCTTTCAGAATAAATAGACTTGATGTTTGCCAGTGTCTCACCAGCTACAGTACCCATTAAGTCATTGCGAATATTCTTAGACAAGTCTCGTTCTGGTGCAGATTTTTCTAACACCGTTCTCATTAATGATCTAACACCAGAATTAGACAAGAACAGAACATCAGTGCTGGTTGTTTGGATGCTATCCCTAGCAATACAACCAATACCCTCAACAGTGTCACTCAATGACATTGAAGATGGTGTAGTTGCACCTTGATAAATCAGAATCTGACGCTTACCAAAGATAAACAAAAAGCCATTATGTGCAGCAAGTCCTGTAATCTCATCAGCACCATTGACCCAAACACGATCTACATTCAAAGACCCTGACGTACCTGTTGACCAAACATGACCAGCAATCAAGTCAGAAAAATAAACAGTTGAAGTGTTAGTAGAAGTGCTTGCAGCCCACAATCTACCAAAAGCAGAGATAACAATGTTTCCGTTTGGAACTGTTGCTACATAACCAGTTTTTTCGCTAACTCTACGGAATGTAGTCGTACTTACCGCAGGATCATAAATAAGAGGGTCATAACCTACTTGGAAGAAATAAGTTATTGAATTCAAAGAAGCACATTGCCAATTGCTTGCAGTGATTGTTGGCGCAGTACCACCGCCACCATAAGTTAACTCAACAACAGCATTAGAGCCGTCAAGTTTGAATAATTTGTTATTGCCAGCAAATAAAATAGTCAAAGTCCCATCAGCCTGAACTAACTCATGGATGACTTTTACATCATTTGCGCCAAGATTTCCAGAAGAAGAATTGACTCTTGACCAACCTTTGCGTGAACCAATACGACCATACTGGTCAATGATGCAGTTTGTCGCAACCAAAGCAAAGCCAGCATTCAAATCAAGAGGCGAATCTTGAGTATTCAACCCATAAAAGCCGGGGGCTGAAATGCTGTATGTTTGAATTGTTTGGCTCATATCGCAACAAACTCCTGATTTTCAGGGTAGCGAGTACCTTCCAAAGCAATTTGGTCAGACAACATAGCTTTGTACAACAAATATGCTTCAGATGAAGACAGACCGCCATCTTCACCACGTTCTACCAATGCCCTAGCATAAGCATTCTGAGCCACTAAAACATCACTCACCATTACAATTGTTGAACCAGATGATAGTGTTGCTTGTGGAACTGTCAAAGCAAACTTGATTGTGTATACGCCATCAGGAATTGGGTAAAGATTTACCTTGGTGTCGTATGAGGCATCAACCCCATCAAAAGCAAATTCAGTAGGGACTGAATTAACAAGTGGAGTGAAATTTAGTTTGCGGTTCATATCCACAAAACTGATGTTTGTGAGGCCAACATTGCTTGTGGTGTTGATTACATCCATTACTTGAAACTTCTGTCCAGCACCTGTTAAAGAATAAGATGCTGTAGATGCCGCAGTACTGACTGTAATAGTTTGACCCAATACGTTCCAACTAAAAGCATCTTCAATCTGACGCTTTGCATCATTGATAAACTTGCCAATCAGAGTTGAATAAATTGTTTCAGTTGGGGTGGAAACAGTTGTCTCACGCAACCTTACGAGTACATCATTAATTAATTCAAGGTAGGTCATGTTCTAGTCAATCCTTCTTCTTCAATGGTAACTACTACTGAAAATGTAGATGCCGCCTCAGATTGTGCTTTAAGTATGTCACCTTCTTCCATCACAAAATAAGATACACCTCCCCAATCTTGTGTGGTTTTGGTAGTTAAAGCAGTTTCAAATACAAGAGAATATGTAGCAGACGCAGAGGTATCTGTCCAACTAAAAGAAATATGTTTTTGCGAACCTGTATTAACTGCTCGTAGCAATACCACCCTTGCATAGTAACCAGTAGGTACTGTATAGAGGGTTGTCAGCGTGTTTGCTGTAAGATTTGCGCCAACTGATAATGCTCTCATTTCGCTTTTGCCTTATTCCTTGCGGATATAGCTTTAGCTTTTGCCTTTGCGTCAGCCTTTGAGGATGCACCCCATGCCTTGAGCGAAAGAAGCAGTCTTGTTGGTTCACCATCCTTGTACTCTGCACCGCTGTTACCAGCCATACGAGCCAAGAAACTTGCCCTGCGAGGGTTATCCCCCGACTTTACTGGAGGCTTCAGATTACCGCCAGTTTCCGCATTATAAGATGATCTACCCTTGGCATTCAAGCCGCCTTTTGGATTTTGACCAGCTTTTGTTTGCCAAGTAGGAGATTTCATTTACTTTACCTTTTTAGGCTTCTTCGCAGTCTTTGCCGCTTGCTTGAAGTCAGCAGCAGTAGGTGCAGCTTTAGACCCTACCTTATTCATCTTCTCTCCAGACCCTGCTTTTATGCGAGCCTGTTTTGCGTGAATATTGGAATACAAGCCAGTTTTCATTTCATCTTCTTCTTTGACTTGCTCATACCAGCTTCAGATAAAGCAATGGCAACTGCCTGTTTAGGATTGGTCACAACCTTACCGCCTTTACCTGAATGCAAAGTACCTTCCTTGTACTCTCCCATGACTTTCTTGACTTTTTTCTGTGGCTTAGTCATCTTCATAGGGTTTCTCCTTAGTACATGATTTTGGCTGTGATTGTGCCTGTTACAAAAACTGTGCAATTTGCCCGTAAATACTTTGGGGCATTGGCAACTGTAATAATGCCGTTAGCAGTCAAAGCAGTGCCAATAGTTGCCCAGTTAGTACCATCTAGACTACCTTGCAATGCAACAGTAGCTGATGTAATGCCTGAAACTTGCAAGAATGCAGGAACTCCACCATCAACTTGCACAGCTTTAGATTCTCCAGTTGCGCCAACGGCATTTAAGAGTGTGATAGGTGCGTTTAAAGATGACATTATTTACCTCTTGAAGATTTCTTCATAAAGTTAGTGGCAGTTCTGCCACCACGAGTAGGCAAACTCTTTGGCTTACCAATAGCAACCATTACAGTTACAGGGATACCCTTTTTAGGGGTTTTAGCGGAAGTTTTGGGTTTAGTTGTCTTCATATCAGTCCTTTTTGATTGAACCACCAGATTTCCAAGCATCACAAGTCCTAGCTGCGGCACAAGTAAAGTGAAACAATTCGCAGAATCCTAGATCAGCAGCCTCAATGAACTGGTCATCATAGTCAAGCTCATTCTCTGAATCTTTACCCTTTTCAAGCCCATCTTTGATGCACTGCATCATTTTTGGTGTCTGGATAAATGCCGCACAGTTACCGCAAAGCATAGTCTTTACAACATCGGTAGGTGCGTTATACATCTTGGCTTTCTTTAGCCAAAACGCTTCATTAGGTTCATTTGGATTTGGCGCACCATAACCAAACTTTTGAAAAGCATTGTTTCTATTCTTTAGGTTTAACGCTATATCCTGTGTAGGAAGTGGGCAAACCTTACCTGAAAGAAGTCCTTCTTTCATTTCCATATCCTATCAGCAACAAAAGTAATGATGCCGCCCATGAATGAAGCGATAGTCATACCCACCCAAAAACCACCCTTACCTTTGTTGGCAAGTTCAAGTAAGGCTTTTACATCGGTACTTAATTGAGTTACCTGACCATGTAGAGTCTCTACTTGAGCTTCTAACCGACCAAAATCACGAGCATCTATCTCAGACATTTGCTACCTTTCGGGGTCTACCCATTTTTCTAAAAGTTGGGATGACAGGCGCAAATGCGGTATCTGTTCTAGTCTCTGATTCTACAGATTCTGTGGTTACTTCTGGCTCGTCTATCCTCACATAACCCTGATGACCCTTCATAGAATCAATGTCATGTTGCAAGGTAAAACTTACTGTATTACCCGATTGAAGACAACGAAAAGTAGCCATAAAAACCTTTACATGAAAAAGGGGGTGATTAACCCCCTATTGCCCTTATTGAACAGGACGACCAATCATCAATTGCAATGTTGTTGAGTCTAAGTTAATAGAACTTCCTGTTGGGTTAATAGAAACAATAGTCACCGTGTTAGCGGCTGAAACGTATGCTCTACGCATCAATCCTGCCTCGCTAACAAGAATAGACATACCAATAACCATATCACCCAAAGCAACGCCCGGAACAGTTACTGTGTCTGTAGTTGTAGCTGTAGTCGCAATTGATGCGGTATCTAAAGTACAAGAAACATCCCAAGTGTCTGTAAACAAGCCACGAAATTGGTCATTCCCACGGCGGGAAGTGACTGCTGTTGCTGCTGCCATTTTGATTTCTCCTAATTAGGTTAAAAAAAGTCCCCCTACCCCCATTGCTAGAGATAGGAGGGACAACTGCAATTAGCTAGGAACAACCAAGGCGAACATAGCAGAAGACTTAGCCGCACCAGTTGTAGCGGCACTACGTAAGGCTGCAACGCCATACAGAGTGTCACTTGTGAACAGTGTGGCAAGGTATTCTTGCTTGTATTGCACTTGTGAACGAACACCAACTTGTTCAACCAAAACCATAGCGTCTTTGTGACCCATCAAGCAAACACGGGCAATTGCAGAACCGCTAGTTGGGAAAGCGGCTGTTGCAGATGCTGAGTCAGCGTTGCTGGAAGTGAACACAGGGATACCATACAGGTTACCGATTTCACCATTACGGATAGCATCGCCATTACCGACAAATGCTTGTTCGGTGTAGCGAGCCAGACCCATCAGGGTGTTGCGGCTTGAGGGAGGGATCAGGAAGAAACGATTGTCCATAGGAGTATCGTTATCATCCAAACGCTGAATAGTACGGCGAATAGATGAATCGGTCAGAGCAGAAGCATTACCAGTGTTGGTGTTTGCTGTGTAGTCAAAGGTAGTTGTACCGTCACCACCAATAAAGGCAGAGCCGTACTGAGCACCAGTAGAACCGCCGTTTGCAACACGACCCAATTGCACCAAGTCAGTGTCAACTTGACGAGCCAAGGCATAACCAGCATCAGAAGTGTAGAACTGACGCATAGAGTTCAATGCTTGTGCTTCGACAATATCTTCAATCAAGCGAGAATATTCATAATGCTTGTTGATAGAAATGTCAATGATTGACTCAGTTGCTGCAATCAAAGTGACTGCTGTTTCTGCGGCTTTTGCAGAAGCTGAACCACGGGTAGGGGTAGGAATGTGAACAGTGTCACCTTTCTTGCCCTTGAAGTTCATCTTCATAACCAAGTTCGCAAGAACCAAGTTTTTCTTATAAGCCGCAACGATTTCGTCTGACCAAATTTCAGGGATGAAATTAGCCGCTGTAGTTACCGTTACCGATCCTGTGGGGGAAAATGCTGTTGCCATTTGTGTACTCCAATAAAATCAAAAGTTAAATTATCTGACCCTACCCTCTTGATACGCTTGCATGATTTCATCACTCAAGGCATCGTAACGGTTTGGATCAGTCATCTTCAGCCGAATAAGGTCTGCCCTGCGATAGACTCTCTTTCCAGACTCCCCACTGCCACCTACATCAACACCCGCTGCTTTAAGGTTTGACTTGCGCTGAGTTTCCCCTGCATCATTAGTCTGTTTAGCCTTAACGCCACGCAATTGCTTATAGGTACTCAACAATTCATTCGCACTGTCGTAATCAAACTCACCATCAGCTTTTGCATACAAACCAAGTCGAATAGGTGAAGATTTCACCCAATTCACAAAGTCTGCATCTTGAGCAATCTGACCAAAATCAGGATGTTCTTGCGCCAGCTTTTGCTGAATTTGCATCTTTCTGAACTCTTGACCAGCTTGTCTAGCCGCAAGTACATCAGGATGGTTATCAACAGTCCTACGAACCGCTGCCTGTGGATTCTCAAAAAAATCTACTTCAGGTTCTTCCTCTTTAATAGGTTGAGCCTTAGAAGATAAGTTCTGCTTGATGAGTTCATCTGCTAATTTGCGTACTTCACCAACCTCTTGAGCTTGCTTACCAATCAACTTTTCAGCCTCTTGGTGCATCTTGATAATGTCTGACAGTTCTTTGCCCCGATACTTGTCGGGAATGTCATTACTTATCTGCTCAACAGTTGTTTCAAGTTTTTGCTTTTCAACAACATCTAACTCACTGCCTTCATCTTCATTGTCTATCAACATATTTTTCCTTTTCCTGCCACTTTTGGGTTCTAGGATTACACAACGGCATAAATGCTTATGTTGTGGTTTTACGCTCTTCCGTTAACTTATCACGGTGTTTCTTATCAAATTTCATCCATGAAGATGGGAAATGACCAGACCACCCTTCCAAGTTAATGCTTGGAGCAGAGATTATGCGATTGGCTGAACCACCGCACTCACACTGAGTTTTATGTGTCTCATAAACACAATATCTCTCAATTCTGTGTCCACTCTCGCAGACAAATTCATACATTCTTTTCATTCAATTCCTCGTAGGCTCGTTCGCTGACCTCTTTCAAGGTTTTCAGCCAAGTCAAGATGGAAAGTTCCCCTTTTTTGAACATTAAGGTCTTTTCATCAGGAATAACGCTTATATTATTGAGTGACTCTATCATATTGTCAATATCAATAATTAATTCTTTCCAACCGTCCATAGACATCATGGAAAAGCGGTCTTCATAATACTTTAGTAGCTCTGGGGTCATTTTGCTTCCAGTGCTGTGATTCGTGCTGTCAGGGATGTGATGAGGGCTTGTTGTTCTTGAAGGGCTTTGACGAGTACAGGAATAATTGGCTCAAGGCCCACCGACCACGCTTTATTAATCGAACCGTCTGCGTTATCACTGCCCTCAAAAACTGCTGCGGGAATTACCTCAATAAGTTCTTGAGCAATAACACCATATTCAACATGGCGACCATCTTCTTTAAAGTCAAAACTGCGAATCTGAATGTCGGCAATTTTTTGCAAAGCAGAAGGTGCGTTAACAATGTTTTCTTTTAGGCGAAAGTCTGAAGCATTTGAAAGCGCTGTCGTTGTTCCATTCCAAGTTATGAATCCTCGCTCTGTATAACTGGCCTCTGTTCCAAAGGTGACAAAATATCGTGTGCCTGCCGTAGCATTGTTCCAAAACGAAACTGCTTGTTGTCCAGCACCGGCGGTTGATTTAAAAGTTGATGCGCTACCGGCTGAACTTGTGGTGTTTACCAAAAAATTGCCGCTGGAGTCGATACGCATAGCCTCCGCACCACCCTCAGTAAAGGCAATGGTGTCAGCGGCAGGGAAGAAGATACCTGTGTTGGTGTCGCCTGTAGTGGTTATGGCAGGAAGTGCAGCCGTGCCAGCTTGCACAGTCGTAACGCCTGTAGCCGACAAAGTTGTAAATGCGCCTGTATTGGCTGTAGTAGCACCAACAGTACCATTAATATTGATGGATGCAGTGCCAGTTAAGTTAGTTACTGTGCCGCTTGATGGAGTACCTAAAGCACCACCTTGAACAACAATAGTTGAACTTGCATCTGGCAACGTATAAGTTCTTTCTGTTGTTGTTGCGCCAGTAAATTTTGTAAATCCATTGCCAGTACCACCATAAGTAGATGCAATAATTTGAGTTAATGCAGCAGACCCATCAAAGTTGTTGCCATAGATTGCTCTTGTTGTTGTCAGTGTTGCAGCAGAACCTGTTGTACTTTGATTCAAAGTAGGAATATCAGACGCAACAATAGCCCTGAATGTTGGCGCACCAGCAGACGCATTAGGTGCAGCTAAAACAAACTTGGCAGTCTTAGATGCGTAAGGATTCTGAGTGTCCCCATAATTTGCTTCTAATGAAATAGCAGGAGTAGCACCACCGCTTGATGCAATTGGAGAAGTTCCTGTAACTGAGGTAACTGTTCCGCTATTAGTAGCAGCAATACTAATTGAACCCCCGCCATTTGTAATTGATATGCCTGATCCAGCAGTTAAAGTAGTCTTAGTAAGTGTATTGCCTGTGGTGTTTCCAATAAGCAACTGACCATCTGTAAAAGATGTTTGTCCTGTACCACCATTAGCAACAGGCAATGCCGTACCTGACAAACTAATTGCTAATGTGCCAGTTGTTGTAATTGGAGAACCAGCAACAGACAAAAATGCAGGAACTGTAGCCGCAACACTTGTGACTGTTCCAGAACCCTTGTTATTAAATGTTGTCCAATCAGTAGAACTTAATGCGCCCCGATTAGTTGCAGAAGCAGTTGGTACATTTAAAGTAATTATTGGAGTTGTGGTGCTATTAGCCACAGTAGAACTTAAATCAGTTCCTGATGTACCTAAAGTTAAAGCAGATACAGAAGTAACTGTGCCAGAACCTCCACCACCAGCTACAGTAACTGTTACATCATCCCCTGATGTAGTTGCCGTAATGCCTGTACCAACAAAATTAAAGCTCTTAACACCACTGGTAATCGTAGTGCCTTCTTCCTTTACAGCAATTGCCGCATTGGTAGACATGGTGCTAATGACTTTGATCTTTTCAGCAACGTCAGCAGATACAACTTCACCAACATTGATCTCTCTACCATCAGACAGGCTAATAATCAAAGAACCATCAAAATCAATGTTTGCATTAACTACTGATACGCCATCTACACCGTCTACACCATCACGACCAGCTTGACCATCAACACCTTTATCGCCCTTTAGCCCATCTCTGCCTGACTTACCATCTTTACCGTCACGACCATCTTTACCGTCTTTACCATCTTGCCCATCTTGAATAGATGCAACACGCTTTTCAATGGTGTTACCTACAGCATCAAAACGATCACGAATGTCAGACTCAATTTTTTTCAGTGCTTGGACAACAAGGTCAACATTCTCGCCAATCTTCTTTTTTTGCACCTCTTTTGCATTGGCAACAGACTGACGCACTGAATCCAAAACAGCCATCTGCTGTTCAGGAGTCATATTCTTAAGAATTAACTCTTTGGCTAGATTTTCAATATCCATTATTCAGTACCAGTTTGTGCTGAACTTAACTGTTTGGTAAGTTGATTCAAGAAATCTTCTTCCATGCCTGAAATCTTGTTGTTTTTCTCTGCCATTTGCAGTTCAACAATCTTGGATTTATTCTTAATATCAGCTTCTTTGAGCATCAATTCAGCAATCTTAACCCGCTTGTCAAACTCTTTTGAGGCTTGATCATCCTGATTAGGCAGATTCTTAGTCATTGCCGCCATGTTCTTAGTCTGAACTTCTTGAGGCATTAACTGTGCTTCAACCATTAATTTCTGTGCTTCAGCCCTATTTTGTTCTGCTTGAGTAGTGTTTACAGCAATTTGAGCTTGTGCCGATTGCATAGCCAACTGCTGTTGAGCTTGCTGCATTTGTTGTGCTTGTGGATCAGGCTGCATCATCTCGTCTAACTTAGCCATTAACTCCATTCTGTTAGACAAACTGCTGTTTCCTACAATACCTTTAAGCAAAATAGGCAAAACAGGAGTATTTGCACCCAAAGTCTGCAACAAACCAATGAATTGCTGCTGCTCGTACTCACGGGCAATGATGCCAAGGGTTGCCGTAGGGATGAAATTCATGTCAACAGAGGGATAACGCTCTGGATCAAATTGCATAAACCTGAAAGCAGCCTTCTTAATGAATGGAATCAGGAAATCTTCTTGGAAATTTACCAATGTTCGCTTGTATTTCTTGATGATGGATGCAACCGCCATCGACATACCGCCACCATCACGACTAGCTTGGCTAATCATGCCATTGGAGTCTAGAGTTCCTGTTGCTTGTAACAACATTCGCTCAAAGTCTTTGGCAGTTGCAAGGTTATTTGGGTCAGTTGATCCAAATTTGAATGGATACAAAATCTCAGTAGGAGAACCATTGACCAGAATAGCTTTTCCGGGCTTTACTTCAAACTTCATACCCCTTGGCAAGCGAGTTGCATCCATTGCAATCATGGGAGAAGTACTCAGTGCCAATGAATCCAAGTGACTGCGAGTCTGAGCATCAATAGCTTTCTGCATATTGAATGCTTTTTCCACCGTACCACGACCCAACAACCTGTTTGGCACAGTATCGTCTTGATAAGACAGAACTGGCCTGTCTTTCATCATGTATGGATTTTCTTCAGCTTTTAAGAGCATCCCATCATTGGCAATCACGACAATAGCTTCAACCAAATCGGTATAGTCTTCTGCCGCTGAATTCTCAGGGAACAACTCAACAATATCCTTGTTTTCTTTCATGTTGTTGAGGTACTCACGGGGAACTAACCCGTAGTAGGTCAACAAAAGAACCTTTTCATCTTGATATTGCGAGACTTCTTGGGTTGGCTCAAGATCAGTATCTTCACCAGAAGTACCAATGTCTACCTTACGATAGATACCACTTTCAATACCTTGTACAACCTTGTGAATAGAGACATATTTTTCAATAGCCACGCCCATACAGTCATCAATGCTTGTACCGTTAGGGTCAAACAAGAAGTTCTTAGGATTGATTGGCATGATCTTGACAGAAATTCTGTCTCGCTCCATCACGCCAATAGCCGCCTGACCTTGCTGATTAGGAATAAGTTGAGTTGAGGGGACATACTCTTTTTCAGTCTTGACAACAATCTCGCCTATACCTGTGCCATAGATTTCAGCCATCAATTCAATCTGATCGATAGCTTTTCTGATTTTGTCCTTCTTGAAATCCTCAGTGAGTTGATTCTTAATCATCTCAACATCAATAGGATTACCATTTACATCTTGGATGTTGTCTTCAATATCAAAGAAGTCGCCCTGACCAAAGATAGCTTCCATGATTTCAGCATGGCGAGTCTCTACAGCTTGTTGGGTTGCAGGGGTAACAATTCGGCTACGCTCTGATTCACGAGTCTTGTCTTCAGATGCCCACTGACCACGGAAAATACGCTCGTATTCCAGCCAATCAGGGAGGAAGTTGGTATCTCTGTAGTCACGCCATTTTGTGCAATGGTCAACAACAAAGGCGGTTAATTCTTTGTCAGCCTCAGTAGGCTCATAAAACTCATTTTGTTCAAGTTTGACTTCTTTATCTGTTGCCATATCTTTACCTTGTAGTATCAGCAAATGGTTCTTTGTACATTGGATTTGTAGGGATCAAGCCTACAACAGGTGCAAAAATCTTAGGATCAAAACCTTGTGGCAACGGAAATCTTAATTCTTGAGGACTAGCAAATGGATTTTTACCTTCTGCTAATCTAGCTAAAGCATATTCTTGCGCTTTCTTTTCTATCTCAGGCGTTACTTCACCTGTTGAACGCAATAGATTTAATTCATCAGCAGTCAATGTTGGCACAACTAAAGGATATGAAACAGTCTTGCCGCCAACTTCAAATGCCGATGAATACTCAGTCATCGTACTTCCATCTTGGGTTGGGATTCCTCCAAAGAAGCCTTTGCCCTTAACTGAGCCTTCAGTTAACTTTTGATCTTGCTCTAAGTACCTTGCTTCAGAAATTCCCAATTTCGCCATCTATATCCCCGAAATTATGTCAAGCGGCTCCCACTCATCTTCTTGGTCATCAACAAAGTAAGAGGTAACAGCCAGTTGGTCAATGTAAGATAGGGCATCAGGCAAGTCATCGTGAACACCTTGGGCGGGAAACATCAAGAGTTGATCTTTGAATTCATCCCAATCTTCCTCAGAGTTCAGCACAATACGCCCATGCTCAAACCGTCCTTGGAGACTCCAGATAATCCTGTCAGTCTTTTTCCTGTTGCCATGCGTCAAGTCAACTATATGGGAATATACATTATTTTTACGCATTAAGTCACTTAAATAAGGCAAAACTGCGTTTTTTAATGCTCCACGCTCAATTCCTATTGCCAAAGGACGGTATTCCCGTATCTTTAGCAGGATCGTAGCCGCAGTTTCCCTAATGTCCCATCGACCATAAGCAATCTCTTTGACAAACCATTTGCCATCATCAGTCACTTTGACAACAGCAATGGCAGTCTGATCTAGCCTTTTCTTGGAATTGGCAGCTTGTTTAGCCACTTCTTCAAACCCTGCCAGATCGACAGCAATGTAGTACGAGCCATGTTCAGGTTCAGTGCCATATTTAATCCATTCTTCTTTAAAAACGTCAGAGCCAGCATTGTCAAAACTGGCAAGGTATTCCTGCTTAAAAGCAAAGGAACTCAGGGTTTTCTTGGCAGACTCAATTTCATCAGGGTCTATCAGGGGGTTGTCTTTGGTAGTGAAGTGCCAACTTTTCCAATCTGTGTCTTCTTCTGACATTCCAAGTTTAAAGATGTCATAGAAGAAGTTACGACCTTTGGGAGTGCCGATAAACATAGCTCTGCCCTTTTTATCAGACAAAGACGCACGAATAACCTGTTCCCATGCTTCTGGTTTAATGTCCGCAACCTCGTCAAGCACAGCGTAGGTGAGTGACACTCCTCGCAAAGTATCTGGACGATCTGCTCCTCTGACATAGATTTTTGCTCCGTTTATCAGGGTGATGTCCATGTTATTGATGTGGCTAGACTGAATAACATCTCTGCCTAACTCCATCAATACATCCCAAATAATCTGTCGTGCCTGACCATTGGTAGGCGCAACATACAGTACAGCAGAACCAGCAGTACACTGCAAGCCCTCTATCAACAGGGTAATGGCTGACAGGCGGGACTTACCGCAACGCCGTCCAGCAGCAATGACTTTAAATCTTGTTTTATCAGCAAAGACTTCTTGTTGCCAAGGGAGGAGACTGAAGTTAAGGTCAGACATCTTTGCTTTCTATATCTTCTGCTTCTATAGGGTTATCACCTATGACTACACCACCAATACCAGAAATAGTTATGTTAACTGCTGATCTCTGTTTTCCTTCTTTTTCGAACAAGGAAACGGGAAGCATTCGATCCATACAGAGTTTGATGGCAGCCATTTGAGCAGGGTGTTCATCATTCATGGCAATCTCGACTGCCTTGTGGACAACATTAGCACCTGCACTCTTGATTAACAGGTCTTTGAGTTCTTTGACTTGTTGTTGTTCAGTCTTAGGTAAGGTAAGGGCTTGAGGGTTATCAGCATATTTCCTCAAGGTCATAGCACCAGAACCTTTTGGGCGACCTCTTGTTTTCTTGAAGCTATCTACTACGTTCATCTTTTGTCCAGTTGTGGGAAGAAGTTGTTGTTCGGTCTGACAACCCAGACAGTCGGCGATTGCAGGACTCAATGCCTTGCCATAGCGAACCAACACGGCTGGAGACTGCGACTTAAAGCCCGCCTAGTCACTAAGGACACTCCGCTGATATTACTACCTTCAGTCCGAACATTCCAGTAGCAATCCAATCCCCATGCGTGTTAGTTGTTGGCGACCCTGAGTGGCTCTAGGCATATGCAGAATCTAACGACTGGGCTCTCTCACTTCAGTTAACTGCCTTACTGACACCAACACGGCTGAAGACTGACTTGCCCGTTCGAACGCTTATAAGGCACTAAGCAGAGGACAATCTCCATGCGTCTTGGAAGTTAGTACACACTTTACATCAGAATCAGATTCTTGTATAGTGGAGACACACTTCGGTGTTTTGTCAGAGTCTATCGGCTTATGTGCAAACTTTGGGTAGGAAGTCAAGTCTTCAAGGTGTCGTAGTCTTGGATAGATGTAGTCCCTAAAGTCCACGGAAACGTTCTGGCTGACAATAGTAATGCGGGACAGAAGACTGCCAAACCCGCCGAGCAGGAGGACTGCATTGTGAATGTGCTGGCTTGGATGCCAAAACCAATCCGTTCTGATGTGTGACGGTATAAGGTGCAAACAACGCAATGTGGCTATTGAGGCTTTGTTAGGCAACAGATGGCTCACCATCTAATCTCAATAGATATTCTTGGACACGAGCAACCAAGACAGGACATACATCCTGACAAATCCCTTAACTCACTTCATCAAGTGGGTTAGGGGTTTATTTATCAGAACATTCTTACTTTCCACAATTAATCCAGACTCGTTGTGTCATACATTTAGATTTACCTTTTCGTGTGCGCAGGAGGCTGCCACAAATATTACAGACACACGACCACCCCCTCCCCCCTATCAAAGTAAGCACTCACTTACAAGTAAGCGCACACTAACATTAGTGCAAACCCTATATGCACTGGACAGCATAATGTATATGTTGTCGACAGCATAATGTATAGGGTCGATGTAGCATAATCAACCATTTCACCATATGAAAATATATTCCAGATTATGAAATTATGAATACGTTAGTGAACACTAACAGAGTGCACCATAATATAGCAGAGTGATTACTAACATCACCAAGATAGTGCATGACATTTCACATTATAAAATCATGCACCTTGTTGGTGATTTCACATTATGAAATTCTATATAAATCAACGGGTTATAGCGTCTTACAATATGGCATAGAACGTGCATAGTATTTAGAGTCCGATGTTGGACTACTCTCAAATAGGCGTACATCATGAAATATCAACAACCAATCAATATATGGAACGTAGTCCCAGCAGCCCGCATTAAGGACATACAACCGGGTCAATGGGTCTATGCCGGAGACAAGGCCGACAAAGGCATTTTCCTAGGTGTACGGTCTACTGGGGTTATTGTTTGTGCATGGTATCGGAACGCTAAAAATTCTCATGACTTCAAAGGGTATGTAAAATCTCTGAGACAATACGCACAAGGCTAAAATTCTAGAATGTAGGGCATTGTTTACAGTGTCCTATGTCCTAGGCATTTTCCTAGGTATTTTTAAATAGGCGTGAATATCATGAAAAATCTAAAGCTTAACTACTTCACCGATCCGGGTCATGGCTGGGTATCAATCAAGCTTCAAACCCTCATAGCCCTAGGCATACACAATAAAATCTCTCATTACTCTTATATCCGAGGAAATTCGGCATATTTAGAGGAAGACTGCGACCTAGGCCTACTTTTCAGTGCATGCGATTCTATCGGCCTCAAAATCGATTTAACCCCTAAGCATACGAATAACCGTAGTCCTATCCGCTCATACGATACATATCGTGCTGGGAGCATAGCATGATAAAAATCTCTGTAACGTCAAAGCTTGATGGGATTCGTTCATGGTCTTTACAAGCCCTAGATACTTGTCCCGGATCAATTGCCAGTCCCGGCGTATTAGTTGACGCATGCAAGGGCTGCTATGCGACAACCGGGAATTATCGTTATCCGAATGTAAAAGCCCCTAGAATTTCAAACCAAAGTGACTGGCAAAGAATGGGCTGGGTATCTGACATGGTCGAAGCTTTGCAGAATGATCGGTTTTTTAGGTGGTTTGATAGTGGTGACATGTATACGCTAGGCCTAGCAGAAAAAATGCTCGAAGTAATGCGAATGACACCATGGTGTAGCCATTGGTTACCCACACGCATGCATAAATTCCCGAAATTTTCTATTGTGCTTCAGAATATGGCTGCTTTGCCGAATGTATCGGTACGGTTTAGCAGTGATTCGGTTAATGGTCAATTTACTAAGGGTTTACACGGATCGGTAATAGTTGCCGATTCTACTCAACACACTAAGGGAATGACGTTATGCCGGGCATATGAGAATGCCGGGAAATGCTCAGGCTGCCGGGCATGCTGGGACAAAAAAGTGAAGGTTATCGCATACCCAGCACACGGCCAAAAAATGCAAAAAGTCATTCAGATTCTCAAAGCAGCATAAAAGCATAGACTGTAAACCCTTATTTTTAGGGGTTTATGGCCTAGGTTTTCACAATCTAGGGTTTTCCATTAATCAATTTTTTATAGGTGTTCACATGACAATTGAAAAACGCTCGATCCGATCCATTGCCTTAGATATCCGCAAAGACTGGGCAAAAGTTAACTATGCTGCAAAGCCGTATCTCGATGCTATGCTTGAATTAAATTCCATTAATGATAAATACTATAACGATTCTGCAAAATCAATAGTATTGTATTTTTTATCCAATGCTGCAAGCTTTAGGGGTGAACGAGCTAAAGTACTGAAGGCCGAATTAAAAGCTTTGGGAGCATAACGTGAAAAATTACATTGTCCCAATAATTCAAACCATATTGTGTTTAGCAGTGTGGGCTTTTATCGGCTTTTTACTCGCATATAGGGGTTAACCATGAAGTATTTTTTTATCCAGCATCAACACTATTCAGAGAATACGTCAATTTATGGCTATGGTGATTTTCCTGAGCAGATACCCTATCTGGCTGCTATTGTTGAAGCAGATAGCCTTAGAAAAGCACAAAATAAGATTAAAAAGCTTTTCCCTAGGGTTCTTTTTCGTGCGAATAGCCCGGTTATCAGCCATTATTTATTGCCTGAGAATGATCGGTTTTTAGATTATTACGTCAAATTACCGATAAACCATGATAAAAGATTGTCCCCAGCGAATCAAGCTTTGCACAATTCCTGTATTCGATCAATTGAAACGGTCTTAACATGATATATGCAGCCATTGCCTTATTACTAAAAATCATATTAAAAAAGTAACTTATAACCCGCTTCGGCGGGTTTTTTATTGCCCATTAGGTTAGTGAGTACTTTTCAATTTCAGCCGTTTTAAGCCCTTATTTACGCTTACCCTTGTGCAGGTATTGCCAAAGCAAAATAACAGCTTAAAAGTGCCTATAAATCGTCCGCATGGGGGTCGTCAACAAATAAACTCAAGCCGACATTGTTCAGATTGTGGTCAGGTCTTAATCCGACATTGTAAAAATGCACAGCCCATCTAATGCTCACCCTTGCACCCTCCGCCACTGAACCATTGCCAATGTGTTTCAATGCGGCCTTTTCCCGTTCACTGTAGAAAACGACTTGTCCCTTGGTGTTAGGGGGTTGGCTTCTGTTTTTTGGCTTCAATACCATGCAATTCATGCCTTAAATATTCTGCAATCAGTAATGCTTCGGCCTTGTTACCGTCTTTCTTTAGCTTTAATTTGGCTTCAGGCCAGTAGTACCGTGCCATATCCAGACTTTCATTCTTGTCTGCTGATAGGTGAAAGTGCTTTTTCCACTTTTGAGGGGTGACTAGATGAACGGGGTATCGGGTTAACTCGCAGACCGCACTAATCACGCCTACAGCCCGTCCAAAGGCAAAGGTAGAGCTAACCCCTTGGTTTGGCATTGAATGCACCTGTTCCATGCAGATTTCAGCCCCTATTTTTGGGTCGACTAGGCTGAGAATCCGACTTTTGAAGACCAAAGCCAGAATGTGCTTGTCCTGATGTTCAATGTTGAATGCTTCTAGGTAATTACCCTCATGATCGACTGCACCTAGCGCACCACTGACAGAGCCCGGATCAATCCCGATGTAAATCATTGATTTCTTTCATCTTTTTGACTAAATCCTGACTGATTCCCTGATAAATCCCTAGAGGATGATTCTCTAGTTCTTTCGCTTTGTGCCATGTGTACGCTTTCCATCCATTCTGAGATGCTAGAGTCACTAAATGGTCTAACGTGTTTTGGTAGTTGGCTTGCAATGTCTCCGGTTGTCCAAAGGGCTTCTGTGACTTTAATGAGGGATTGTCTGACGATTCCATCTTTTTGTTTGTCAAGTAGTTCGTTTGCTTGTTTTCTTGTCATGCTGTTTTCCCTAAAATTGCCCTAATTCGTGCCAGATTCTCAGGGTTTGGCGGTGCGGTCTTCAGCCTGTCTTCATCCAGTTTGACAAGGGCAGGATCACGCTGTGAGCTTGATGGTACGGTCACATGAGCAACGTCAAACCTGTTGACCAGTTTAGGCTTTTCTGTGACCCACTCAGCCTTGAATGCTTGCCAACCACGAACACAACATTCTGCCATTGCCTTTTCCAACGTCCACCCTGCAATGTCGGCCTGTTCCTTCATTCCATCAAGAACACGTTGGGTTATCGGTGCTTTCTTGGCTTTTCTTAGGGTTTTGAAGTCATCAAACACCGATTGTGAAACGCCGTCAGGCGTAGCAACGACAGTTGCTTTATCTTTTATTGGTTTATGGTTATTGGTTAGTGGTTTATGGTTAGGTGGCGGTTCGTCTACGGTTTGTTCACGGTTCGTGCTTTTTTCTTTACGCTTCGTTTCACGATCAATAGCGATTCGTTTGTTTGTGTCTGCTTTTTCTTGGTAATCAAGCAGTTCCTGAAGAATACGCTCTTGGACATAGCGACCATCATTGTCAAGCGCAAAGAACCTACTCAAAACGAACTTTACCGCCTCAATCTCTGCTTCAGTTGATGCCCAAGTCCATTCAAGTGCTTGTTCCATTGTTGGAAATGTTTCACGGTCATAGCACGAATCGATCAAAAGCGTGTACGAACCGTGCTGCAACATGGTCAATCGACCTGCTTTTTTGGCATAGTCTCCAATGTTTCGTTTGTAATAGTGCATCATTCCACCCCGCCAGAGACATAAACAATCAGGAAACGCTCTGTTGGAGAATCCAGCAAAAGGCGATTAGCCTCTTTTTCTGCCAGTTCGTAAGTGTCGTGAACACAAGTAAATCGAATGCTATGGGTAGTTCTTGCGTGACGCATCACAGCAAATTTACCAATTAAATTGATTATGGGTTTTTCAGCCGCAAGCGTTGGCTTGGGTTTTTTTAGCGTAAGTGTCGCCATGTGTGCCTACTTTCATTGGTCACTTTCACTTAAACACTGATGGCAGGACGGTGAAAGATTCGTCTTTTCGGGAGCTACCCTAGCCGTGTTTGTCACTACTATATCACTTCTTTTCAAACTCTGCTTCTCTCTTTTGCCGCTGCTTTATTGAATTGGCAATCTGTTGACGCAACCATGTAGCACCACCCATCCTTTGAAACTCCTCTTTTTGTACGTCAGTGACCCTGACAGATATTTGAATGTGAAACTTTGTAAGTTCTGATGGCGGTCTTGGCATACTTCTCAAATGTTGATTAAAAAATGAATTGTTGTTTACGTCAGACAATATGCAATTAGGGATTGTCCTAGTGTCAGACAGAATAGATTATGTCATACACTACGCACTCAACAACTTGAAAGGTGTCCAATGACTAAGCGTTACAAACCTCTTTTTACAGATGAAAGCCGTGAGAAATGCCCGTATGCGGGTTGTGGCGGTGCATTATTTGAAGATGAGGGTTCATACCATTGCCGTGGTTGCAATTCTTTCTTTTATCTTGAAGAAAAGACTTTAGAAGAAAGCTACGATGATGAGTGAATTTAACAAACCCACTAATTTTATTAAATCTAAAACCCCTCAACAGTTTTACGATGAGTTGCGAAACAAAGTTCTTGATGAAGTGACTGAGGAAATTCAAAAGATGCAGGGCTTTGGCAAAGATACGTTAGACAGTCTGACTGTTTTTATTCAAAGGATGAAAAAATGACCGAAGATGAAATCATTGATATGGCTAAACAATCTGGATTTTTTGTTAAAGACAGAGAGGCATACAGCCCATCAATTCAAGAAGACTATGAAATAACACCTTTTCTTAGAACCTTTGCCAACCTTGTAGCCGCCAAAGTCATAAACAGCACATGGACGCAAGAGCAGTGGACAGAATACGAAAAAGCACTGTCCCGCAAAAAATGTTAGTAAGCACTAACTAAAGTTAATAGAAAATATCTATGAAAATTTATTTTTGATAGAAAAAATTGCTTAAAACAAAGGGTTTTTACTAATGTTTAGTGTCTGACACTATGATATAATAATATCACTAGGTAGGAAATCTAGTCTCGTTCATTAAACAAATGTAAAGGTATAACCATGAACCAATTGAGTGAAAAAGCGTTGAAAAAATTTTGGTCTTCGGTATTTGATATTGATGAGCTTACAGTTTCTTTAGAGAACATCAGTACTGATGATAAAAAAGAAATAAAAAGTTATTCAATAACTGAGGTAGTAAAAGAGGCTGAGTATGTGCTTGGACTGTTTCAAGACGCAATAGGCGCACACTGGAATTATGAAGACCTTCAAGGCGAAAACGGCATAGAACAACAAAAATGGGCAAAGGGTGAAGTTAAAAAACTCAAAGCTCTAATTACCAAGTACAAGTAACCTTTAGGGGGAATCCCCTATTGGTTATATTATTTCTGTCTGACAGAATACACACATTGATAGGTTTTTTAACAGGAGTAAATGATGATTGATTTGAAACGAGATACTTGGATGGCACTGCAAGATATGAGTTCAGAAGATGTTGCAGATGCAATATGCGATAGTCAAGCTCTTGTAGAAGCAATACAGTCTAATGCTTGGTCTGATGTTGCTGACATAGTGAGAGCCAGAGTCGAATTAAAAGCACAGCGTCTTGCACAGGTCGCTAACGACTTACCTCTTACCCCTTGGGTGGACGAGGAAGAAGAATTAAACCTATGGCGTTGTTATCGTATTGAACGCCAACAAGCAGCCTTGGAAGACCGCAAGGTAAAAGTTAAAATCAATCCCTACTCAAAAAGCGAGGTCACCAATGAAGACTAAGCTCAATTTAGATAGGATCATTGAGGAACATAAAAATGAATATTACTGTGCGTTCTGTATTAAACCTCATAGCCCAAAAAGCCCATGTTGCGTTGGTTCGTTTTTTATCTTATTTTCAGATTTGGACACCGACACTCAGCATCAAAGAGCGGCAGAAATTGCGGCAAAAGGCGGCTAAACGCATCAAAGAACAGCCAAAGGTACAACGGGTGGTTATGCCATCCAAACTAATCACAAACCCTGAATTTGGGTACGTGAACGCAGCCCTGACAGATGTGTCAGCAACATGGAAGAAGCATTCAACAGGAGTGAAAAATGCTGGATTATTCAACAATCCTAATGAGAATAGAAAAAAGGATAAAGAGTCTAGAGGAGAAGTGCCTACACAAAAAATACGCAGGGTTCAGTAACGACCTTGCTCAAATTCACAGTGACTTGACGTTACTAGGAATGTGGGCAATGAGTCAAGAAGCAAGAGATATTTTTAACGATTTAATGGGAGTTGATGAATGAATCAAGAACAGGTGTTAAGTCTTCTCAGTAAGAATGTCAATGAACATACTGAGAAAAAAGGAAGTTTGACATATCTTTCATGGGCGTGGGCATGGGCTGAAGCACTCAAATCAGACCCTGATGCAACATATAAAATTGAAATGTTTGATGGTAAATGTTTCATGGACATAAACGGCACTGCAATGGTGTTCGTAACAGTCACAATGTTTGGCAAACCAATGACTTGCCAACTACCTGTGATGGACTTCCGCAACAAAGCAATCATTAATCCTGATGCGTTTGCAGTCAACACTGCCATCATGCGTTGCATGACTAAGGCATTGTCATTGCATGGTCTTGGCCTTTACATCTATGCAGGTGAAGACTTGCCAGAGGGTGAGGGTTCAGACGTTGATGTAGGCGTGATGATTGACCATTTGGCAGCTATTGATGCCGTATCAACCCTTGAGGAACTGAAGAATGTCTACACTGTTGCTTACACTGCTTGCGGTGCTGATAAAAGCTGGCAGAAAAAAGTAATTGATGCAAAAGATAAGCGTAAAGGAGCATTGAAATGAACAACCCACCAGCATTTCCAAGTCAAAGCGTCTACATAGAAGACCAAGAAACAAATTCAAGAGGCATGACCTTGCGTGATTACATGGCGGCAAAGGCTATGCAAGGAATATTTGCTTCAAACACTGAACATGACCATGAAGATGAACATATTTTTGATGCTGTTGCAGAAGCCGCATACAAACAAGCAGACGCAATGTTGAAAGCGAGGGAAGCATGAGTGATATTGAACAAGGCACACCAGAATGGTTTGCACAGCGTTGTGGCAAAGCTACTGCTTCTCGTATCTCTGACATTGTTGCTAAGACAAAGACAGGCTACAGCACAAGCAGAGCAAACTACATGGCACAGTTGGTAGTCGAGCGCATGACTAACCAAGTAGCAGAGTCCTACAGCAATGCTGCAATGGAATGGGGTGTTGAGAACGAAACCTTTGCTCGTGCCGCATACGAGGCTAAAACAGGCAATATGGTTGATCAGGTAGGTGCTATTGACCATCCAAGGATTGCCATGTCTGCCGCCTCTCCTGATGGCCTTGTGGGTGATGATGGATGCTTAGAGATCAAGTGTCCTAACACTGCCACACACATTGAAACCCTTTTGGGTGATGAGCCAGCAAAGAAGTATTACGACCAGATGCAGTGGCAAATGGTTTGTGCAAACAGAAGTTGGTGTGACTTTGTGAGTTTCGACCCACGAATGCCAGCGCACTTACAACTGTTTGTCAAAAGGATCGAGCGCAATGACTTATATATTGCAGAACTCGAAAAAGAGGTAGTCCAGTTCTTAATTGAAGTGGAAGACAAAGTTAAAAAACTCAATGAAATTAAGGTGTAAATATGGAACAGCGTGATAACTCAGGTGTATTGTTTAAGAACGACAAGAAAGAAAAAGACAGTCATCCAGACTATAAAGGCAACATTCGGGTTGCTGGTCAGGAATTCTGGCTATCAGCATGGGTAAAAGAGGGCAAGAACGGCAAGTTCATGGGACTAGCTGTCAGCCCTAAAGAAGAACAAGCAAGCCAACCTCAAAGCAAGCCTAAAGCTAAGATTGAGGACATGGACGATCAAATTCCATTTTGATGTAATTCGGCGGGGAAAGCGTAAGTGAGTACCCACTAACTTAACAGGAGTGAATGATGAGCAAACTTGACGATATACATTTTGGTGGTGAAGTGAAAAGATTCTTTGACTTACCTATCTTTGGCAGGGTTAGGAATTCTGACCCAATTACCAGTTATGAGGCTGCTGATGCGGCTAAAGACTTGGCATCCAAGCATTTCAGCATCATTGTGGACTGCTTACAGGCTCATGGTGCGCTTGGCAAAGATGGAATAGCGCAGCATAGTGGCTTAGACTCAAATCAGGTTGCAAGGCGTTTAAACGAGTTGTCCAATATGGACTTGATTGAGTTAACAGGACGCACTGTCAAGTCTAAATCAGGACGTAATGAGCGTGAGTGGAAAGTAAAGTGATGAGCAATGTACTTGCCATCATAGGATTATTGGCAATAGGCGGAGTGGTACTCATATTAGGTCTATGGGTAGCACTCCACTTCTTCGATGATTAAGCGTGTAGACCGTTCAAATACTGAGTTTTTCCTGCAACTTTGACAGCAGTCAATTCTTGATTCTTCAGGTTGTCAGGGTCATACGATACATGAACCCAACCACTATCAGGTACACCTTGTGTGTAAAACTCTAAGATCAACTGTGTGTAGTCAAGATTATCCATGATCCACTGTGCAAGGTCAGCATTAGCAATACCAGCAATCTCAATATCAGCAGCCTGACCCTTGCAATGGTCTGATGTTTTAGACCCACCAACAGCCGCATTAGACTCTGGAGAGCGATAACCTGAATTCACGGTGACAGACTTACCAAAGTGCTCACGAATAGGCTGCAAAACCTTCTCGCAAAGAGTTTTTAAATTCTCAAGTGCCTGTTCATCAGGCGTGTTGTCTAGACCCAAACGAGTGGCAGTGTCAGATTTAGTGAGTTCTTTTAGGGTGAAGTTGGCAGATAAGTTCATGGTTTTACTTTCAAGGTTTGGAGGGCTTCGTTGTAGAGGGAGACACAGGTTGCAAGTTTTCTGATGGCGGCATCTCCTTCGTCTGTGATGGCGATAAGAGCTTTAGCAATTTCTGGGTCAAGTTCGGCTGATGCACTTCCTGAGTTATCTCCGCTGGTAACGGGGGTATCTGAGGAGGCGTGTACGGCGCACTCTGAGGCTTTGACAGCGACCCGCAACTTGAGAGCACCACTGTCAATATCACTATTGCGCTTTTGCTGTAAAAGTTTAGCATTTTGATTGGCTTTCATCAGTTGGTTAGATTGGGTATTCACAGCAGCAACAAGTGCCTGTTCCTTTTGTCGAGCATCTGCATTCAAGGCAGCAATCTGAATCTGCTGTTTAGTAAACTCATCGTGTTTACCCTTAGAGTATCCACCTCCAAAGGAAGAACCAATGGCGATCAAGATACCCAAGATTACCCAAGGATTAAATAGACTCATGGCTTAGGCGGCTCATCATTGTCAACAACTTCAGCCTTTGATGTCGCAGTAGCTATTGCTTTGACACCAGAACGACCAGCAACACCACCCAAAACACCCGTGATGAACACCATAATGGTGGAAATCTGTTGTGTGTACACCTTGTCAATGGGAGCCATACCAGCCATAGGCTGAGTGACGTAGGTCAAAGCATAGAGAAACATAGCTACCGAACCAAGAAGAATAATTATCAAACAGACAATTACAAAAGCCCATACTCTAGCTTCAATTTCTTCAGCAGTCATGCGAGTATTTTTGTTCATCACGATTGTTGGCATCACTTTTTCTCCGGTTCAGGTTTGACTAACATTTCTGGACAAGTGGCTGTAGCAGTACAAATAGGGGGTTTGCACTCAGCATTCTGCCAATTTTGAGGGTCTTGGCAAGGATAGCGAAATCGGTCTTCGCATCCCATCAACAAGATTAGCGTTATCAAGAAGAATATTTTCATTTATCTTTTTCCCTTTCCTTTTGTTCAATCTTTTGCCGCATTTTCTCAACCTTTTCAACTTGAGCCTTGGCCTCATTCTTTGTTTCTAAGATGTCAAGATAAAGAATTCCCATCAAAGGCAATAGCAATGCAATCAAAACACAACAAGCAATCCATCCCATTATGTCTTCTTCCACTGACTTACGAACAGCAACCACAGCCAAAGGTAGAGGAGGAATATAGTAGTCGCTACTAGGTACGCTAGTTTTAGCTGGAAGTTTCTTTCTTCCTCCTTGCGTTGCCATAGTTCCCGCCTCTTTTTACTCTCTTCCTTTAGCCTAGCTTGAGTCTGTTCCTCTTGTATGACTTCCCTCATTGCAAATACTTCTGAATACAAAGCACCCATCTCAGGAGGACTCTGGTACACCATGCACTCCCTGATTTGCACAACCAACTCAGCCATTTGCTGTTGTGCCATCACCCTCTTGAGTGCGGCTTCCATGTGGTTCTGGTTAGGGTCATAGACGTTCTTTGACTTTTCTTCTTCTTCCCTTATGTGCGCTTCTAATTGTTCTTGAATCTTGAAGAACTCAGTGAGTTGTTTGACAATATCGACTTTGACTTGGGTTTCGTCAACGGCAACGAACTTGTCTTTCTTTTTCGCCACAGACTTGGGCGAAGCGGCAACTGTTGCTGGTTTACCCTTAGATTTAAAGAAGTTACTAAAGTTACTCCAAAATCCAGTAACTTCCTTATATATGCCAACAGCTTCGTCAACAGTAGACTTGACCTCCATAAAGGAAGTCTTGACCTGTTTGTAAAGCTCACAGCCTTCCTTGATTGCTGCAACACAAGCATTGGCGGCAAAAAGTAGGCTGATCGGATCAATTTTTAACCCCTATTGTGGCGCATATTGATAATATTGCTCTGTAACAGGCTCAACAACTTGACTAGGACTAACGGCAGTTGATGCTCCAATGTAACCAGTCCGCAAAACACCCATACCTAAAGCTGTAGCAAAGTCAGACAAGTCTTCTGGCTTAAGAATTGATTTGAAATCAATCTCTTTGCCTTTTTTACTAATTAATTTTGTTGAAGAATTCAAGATAGCATCAACACCGCCTTCATCAAGAAATAATTTTCTATGCGCTTGTTTTGTTGCTTCATCAATATTTGTTTGACCAATCAAAGACAAAATCCTAAATCCTTTATTGAAAACACTGGCAATTTGATTTACAGCGATACCAGCAATTCTTTGTGGACTTACACCGCCAGTTGCTCTTTCAAGTGCAGATGTTTCTTTAACAGCGGCAGCACGAATATTTAAATTATCAATATTAACTTTGTTTGCTAATCTTGATACATCAGCCAACGCAGTTAAATTACTATAGTGCTTTTGCCCAAACATAGAGACAAACGCATCTTTATTTTTGTCAAGATATTCCAATGGATTATCAGCATTAAGCATACGATTAACAAGGCCATTTTTTATGGCTAGTTTTGCGTTTATTTGTTCTTCAGAAGACAGTTTGTTAAGGTCTGTAGTAAATCTATTACGATAACCTTTACCCGTAGAACTTGTCATCTTAGACACTATCCCATCCACACCCATTGAATCATAATCAGCTAAGAAACTTTGACCAAGACGAGTTCTAGCATCTTTTGATGCGTCGTCAATAGCCACTTTTTCAGTTGCCAAATATTGAGCTTTTAATCCAGTATCAGACAACCGTTTCTTTAAAGCAGGAAGTTGGTCAATGATGTCGCTATAGCCGCCATTTGTGCTGGTTTTAGATAAAAGATTTTCTAACTTTTGTGCGTCAATAAAGCCGTTCTTGTTCAATGACTGGTTGTATAACTTTGACATAACTGATTTTTCAGCCAAAGGAATACCATCATTTCCAGCCACACGCAAAAATTGATTTAAAGCCGTTGGACTTGATGCAATCAATGGGGAAATCCTTTCTGCATAATCAGCAGAACTGATTTTTTCAATAGCCGCAGCATCTTTGAATGGAACACCTACTTTATTAAAATAGTCAGTATCCAAGTTTGTCATTGCTTGACCAAAAGGCATCTTTTCACCTCTAAAATCAACTGTGATATTGCCACTAGAGTTTTGAACTTTGTCTAATGCTTCATCTACTCTGTTTTGCAACAAACGCAACTTATCTTGCCTATTAGGATCACGGGTTATTCTTATGTCTTCAGCCACACGCCTTTTCAATGAATCAAGGCTTGTAATATCCATTCCTATAGACAAGTCTGGCGCAGTAGTAGCTGGCAACATTGTTCCTGCTTCACTAGGTGCTGCTTGTCTACGCATAGCCTTAAATTTAGAAGATTGTTCACGCACTAGGTTCAATAAAGGAGCTTGTTTTGCCCAAGGATCACCTTGAAACAATTGTTCCGCTGTGTTTAGCAAGTCTTGCGTATCTTGTGCAGGAAGCAATGCACCTTGTTTAGATGCTTGGCCTAGAACAGAATCATATTCTGGTGAAAGTGCCGCTCTTGCAGCTTTTTCTTTAGACAATACAAGATTTTGTATTGCAGTACCAACTTCTACAGGTTTAACTCCACCAGCAATGTTTGCTTGTGATGTTAATTTATTTAATTGATCGTCAATAAAACCAATTCGCTTGTTTAAATCAATTTCATCTTCAGCAATTTTTGCTTTTGCTGATGGAAGTTCAGTACTTGAAGTAGGATAAATTTCTGATGCTCTTTTTTGAACAGCAACCTTTAGATCAGAATACAACTTGTTCAATTCACCAGCAAAGCCGACATCGTTCTTAGCAAGGTCTTCTAACTTGGTTCTAAAAGCAATATTATCTAAACCAGTAACTGCTAAAGCACCTTTTTGACCAGTAACAAACTGAACTCTATCTTGAACAGTTTTTAATCTTGCTTGAAGTGTCGGGTCTGCTTCAAGTGCTTTTTCTACAAGGTCTTTGGCTCTTGAAATTCCTTCAACATTAGCCAAATCAGCAACATCAAGGTCTTTAATGTCAAATCGCTCTTTACCTTTTTCAAAAAGCATTTGACCACCCTTTGCAGTTCCACCTCCAGAAAGCAAAGAAAAGACTAAACCGCCCACAACTTGTCCGGGCAAACCAGCTACTTGTTGACCAACTTCACCTCCAAATTCACCACCAACGCCAGCCATACCGCCAGTTAAAACATTGACCCCTTTTGTTAATAATCCTCCACCAACCAAATTAAAAGGATCAACAGCACCTTCTACAAAAGAACCAGCATATCGTTGTAATCCAGTAGTTGGACGCATTTGTGGCTTTAAACCCAATCCTTTTTGAATTGATTCGGTTGTTACTTGTTCTAATTCAGGTTGCGATGGGAATGCTCCTGCAAATGTTCCTTGCTCTGCTGCGCTACCAGAGGCAAGTCTAGCCGCAGTTCCAGTCAATCCACGACCAGCACTCTGTAATAAATAATCAAAAGTTGATGGAGCAGAAGTAGGCTCATCTCCCATTGTTTGTAATGGAAACGGAACTTCGCCTCTTGCATATTCTGGAGATTCCATAATACGCATAGAAGCCGCAATCTCAGCTAATCTACTAGCATCTTCTACATTACCTGCGGCATCAGCATTACGCAATGCTTCAATCACTTCATTATAAGTTGCCATAATTACCTCAAGATTATTTTGGTTTTAGATATTTATTGATCAACTCATCGTCAGAAGATGTTTGTTTTTGTTCTGAACTTGTTTTTTCATTTGGTTTAATCAATTTAAATTTAGCTAACTGGTCATCTAACTGACGAATTGCAATTGCATAGTTTGGAGTGTCTTTGTATCCAGCTTGTTCTGCTTGATCTTGAATAAATTTCTTACGCTCTAACAATGCTCCACGATAAACAGCAGTAGCAAATCGTTCTGCTTGTTCTTTAGTAACACTTGTTTTTTGACCTGTAAAAAATCCTACAACATCTTGAGCTACCCTGTCTGTTAAACCACCAGTTCTAGCGTATCTAGAAATATCAGCATTAGACATATTTTTGCCTTCGCCAGTCAATCTTGCCAAAGCACCCGGCAATGATGCAGAAGCAAAATCATTTGATGTAGACAGTCTGATTGTTTCAATAGCATTTGGAGCATCAGCAATAATTGTTGATGTCCTATCCATTACTGGGTCTTTGCTTATTTGTGAACTAAAGGCAAGCCAATCTTTAGGAGGAACAGCTTGACCCGGTAAAATAATTGCTCCCGCTTTAGCTTTTGCTCTACTTTCTTCCTCAACTCGTTTATTGACAATAGCTTTTTGTGCTGGTGTTATTTCAGCAAAAGGTTTGTTCTCATACAGTTCGGCAGAAATTGCATCTCTATCAGAAGTTAAAGATAGTTGCTTTTCAGGTCTTTCATAAGTTGCAAGTTCAGCTTCAAGTGCTGCTCTTTCACTAGGTCTCAATAACAATCCACCGCTTTCAGGACTTAATATACGAGTAATTTCAGCAACTCTTGCGCCAGTAGATTGTTTTTCTGGTAACTTATCAGTTCCTTGAAGATACGCTTTATAAGCATTGTTGTATTCATTTGTACCTTCACCACCAAATTTTGAAGCATAAGCTTCAGCTTCTTGAACCTTGGCAGCTATATTTTGTCTTGCAGCACCACTTGCTTGTTTAATTTTTACTAAAGAAATACGAGCGTTATCTGCAATTTTCATTGCTAATTCAGGAGCAACTTGTGAGTATTTTTGAGCAATCATTAAATTCTGTTGAGGATTGCTTGGGTCTAATTCACGCAAGATTTGCTGTTGCAAGCTAATCATTTGCAACTGAGGGTCTTTTGCACCCAAAGCATTACCAGCAAGACCACCAAGCTGTTGACCACCATAGAACAATCCATATTGCGCTTGCTCTATTGGAGACAACTTAGCAAATTGCATAGCCTGTGCTTGCATAGCTCTTTGCTGTTCTTGTTGATACAAGTTTGCCTGAAGATTGTTTAATTCAGGTGTAAATAATCCAGAAACACTTTGACCTTGAGAAGTGTTAGCACTCATTGGAATAGAATTTTGAAAAGTGTTAGCATTCATTGGAATAGAATTTTGAGTATCTAGTGTTATAGGTATATTCCATTTTTTTTCTATATTAGCAAAATTAGTATCAATTTCCGCTAATCTAGCGGCAATTTGCTGTTGAGTCATATTATCAAAATAATTTGGCTCAGTAAGATCAACAGCAGCATTATTGTTGTATTGCACGTTAGTAACAGGCATTTCTGAAACATTTTTTGCATCAGGAGTAGACAATAAATATCTTTGTTCATTTGGAGAAAGATATTTGTTGTAATGCGGGTGATTCCGCATTACCTCATAAATATCTGGTGTGATTTCACCTGTAAATTCAGCCATGATTGTTCCTTTTAAACTGAGTAGTCAGAGCCGTACATAAATGCATTGCCCCTATTAATATTGGCATTAGTTTGTGCAGTATCTCGATTTTGCCACCAGTTTGATACGCCCTGTCCAAGAGCAGGATTACTCGATGCTCCAATCAATGCCGTTCCAAGAGGACTGTAGCTATTAGCTTGTTGTTGAGTCAACGCAGCACTCATACCACCTCGTAACAAATCAGCACCAACATTAGCACCATAAGCAGCCGCTTGACCACCTAATCCAGCACCCAAAGTCAAAGGTTGTTGACCCATTGACTCAAGTGTTTGACCAGCACCCAAATACGTTGTAAACGGGTTCAATGCACCGACTTGACCAGCTTGGTACTGACTCAACAGTTGATTGCCTGTGCTAAATAATCCTGTACCAAATGCAGTTCTTTGTTGTCCAGCTTGTTCTGCTTGTTGAGCAAGTTGTAAATCTTGTTGAACTAATGCGTTGTAATAGCTTTCCAATTCAGGCTGACTTGCACTTAAACCAAGTCCACCACTTGGGCGCAATCCTGTACCACCTACAGACAAACCACCACGACCCTGTTGGAACAACTGGTTCTGTAACTGTGCCATTTGTCTTTCACGACTAGGAGCAAGCAAGTTGTACTGGCTCTCCATGTACTTTTGTGCGGTTTGTTCTGGAGTTTGAGCTAAATATTGATTGCCTAAGTTAAACAAAGATTCAGCCGCACCAACATTAGGTCTTAGCATGGCTTCACCAGCCTCTGCCTGACCTAATCCTCTCTCTGTTAAGCCCATCAATCTATCTTGGTAAGCCCTTAACTCAGGACTGACGTTATAACCAGCACCTATCAAATTTCCTTGTGAATCTGTTTGAAAATTTGATGAGCCATAACGAGTGGTTATGCCTATAGGTCGAAACCTTGCCGCATCAGCAGCAATTTGTGCCGCTCCGAGTTGTGCTCCTGCGGATGTATTTGCGGCATTTTTAGCTGCGTTACCAGCGATAACGCTGCCAACTACTGCTGTTCCTGCTGTTGCTACTGCGCCCCAAGTCATAATGTTTCTCCTTTATTTTCTAGCATTGACATTTCATTTGTTGAAGCAATAAGATTCATTTCCTCATAACTTGGAGAAATTACTTCTTCTTCAATCTTAGAAAGGTTTTCCTCTCCAGAATGCTCTGTCATATGAACAGTCACCCAAATTGTGTCTTCTTCTGCATAAACAGCACGTTTAAGACCAACTTCAGATACAAAAATACATGGTGCTTCAAAATACTTTTTACCAAACTCAGTTGCAACTGAAACCTTACCTTTCATAATAAAGTTTAGATGCTGATGTCTGTGTATCTTTCCAATAATCAATGTGTCTTTTGGAATGAACATTTCTCTAGCATACGTTCCGCATCCATACTTTTCATCCACAGGAGAAAAATGATGTGTCAATATGCAATCTTCTAGCGTTGAATCTATAACGCCATCTTTAATCATGTTCACAAAGTCATTTTCAAGTTTCAACACATTTTCACGAAACTTAACTTTTTCAAATGAATTTTTATCTTGTTTTAACTCAACAACATTACTAGACGCAACAAAATCAATAATAGATTCACCATTTTTAATGGCTAAATCTTTATTGTCAGCAACATCCTGAACTTCATTAATAACTGCAAGTTGGTTCATGCTGTACGCTTCCACATATAAACAGTAATATACGGCTGATAGTTAGCATTTGTTCCACTTGAACCTGTTGAATCAGTAGAACCTGAAATTGAGTGGTTGTGGTTTGCATCCATACTTACTTTATTTACGCCGTAAAAACCACCTGAAGCGTAACTAACACCATCGCCAGTAGCAGTAAAAACACCAGTTGTTCCACCTGAAGCACCCGTAGCTTTAATTCCAATATTTCCAGACAAAGCTGTAGTAGTTGAAACAGTTAGTGCAGTTACAGTATGAGTGTGGCTTACAGTAATTGCATCCGCACTACCACCAGTTTCTTCGGCAGTATCAAACAGTGCATTTGCTGAATTAAAGCCAACCATTACACGACCAGCACCAAAGGCAGTCCATGTACCAAATCCTAACAATGTTGCAGGATTAGTTGAACTTGTTGCATTGGTATAAATTGTTCCAACAGGATACAAGATTTGAAGTGCGGCTTGAACAAATGCAGTTGTGGCAAGAGCAGTCGAACTGTTACTAGAAGACTGAGTGACACCAATACTTCCCGTAGGCAATGTAGGCGTACCTGTAAAGGTAGGACTAGCCAAATCTGCTTTAGTTGAAACAGCAGTAGCAATGTTATTGAATTCAGTATCAATCTCAGTGCCTTTAACAATCTTTAAAGCATTACCAGAAGCCAAAGCATCTTTGGTTGCAAAGTTGGTTGATTTAGTGTAATCAGTCATTTCTTTCCTTTAGCTCATCTTGCCATTTTTAGCTTGAATTTCAATCTTTTGAATTGACAATGGAGTTCCATTAATATCAGATTCATAACCTGTTTGTACAACTTTGCCCGATCCAGATGCCGCAACTTTCAATGTCTGTAATGCAACACCAGCAGAATAATACGCAATAACTGTTGCATTTGCACCATACTCCGCAACTCCATAATAGTAAACACCTTGCTCTGGAATAGTTGCATTGTCAGACAAATAATTTGTTTTGAAATCAAATCCCCACTTAAATGTAACGTCTTGATTTGTTCCACCAATAACAACAATAGACAGTTTCTTTAAAATAGAAGTTACATTCTGGTCACCAAGATCAGCATGGTTGGTGTAGTACAACATCCTATAAGAAGTTGCATAATCTTGATATGTTCCATACAGACCGACATAACCGTTTTGCCCTATGTAAAGCGTACCATTCCTACGGAATAAAAACGATTTTGGTGTAATTGAGTCCCATGTAGTAACCCTTGCAGAACCATCAGGTAGGTATGCCTTAGTATCAAAACACCAAGTAGTGTCAATGCTAGGAGTCACCAACAGGTAAAACGCTTCTCTTTCAGAATAAATAGACTTGATGTTTGCCAGTGTCTCACCAGCTACAGTACCCATTAAGTCATTGCGAATATTCTTAGACAAGTCTCGTTCTGGTGCAGATTTTTCTAACACCGTTCTCATTAATGATCTAACACCAGAATTAGACAAGAACAGAACATCAGTGCTGGTTGTTTGGATGCTATCCCTAGCAATACAACCAATACCCTCAACAGTGTCACTCAATGACATTGAAGATGGTGTAGTTGCACCTTGATAAATCAGAATCTGACGCTTACCAAAGATAAACAAAAAGCCATTATGTGCAGCAAGTCCTGTAATCTCATCAGCACCATTGACCCAAACACGATCTACATTCAAAGACCCTGACGTACCTGTTGACCAAACATGACCAGCAATCAAGTCAGAAAAATAAACAGTTGAAGTGTTAGTAGAAGTGCTTGCAGCCCACAATCTACCAAAAGCAGAGATAACAATGTTTCCGTTTGGAACTGTTGCTACATAACCAGTTTTTTCGCTAACTCTACGGAATGTAGTCGTACTTACCGCAGGATCATAAATAAGAGGGTCATAACCTACTTGGAAGAAATAAGTTATTGAATTCAAAGAAGCACATTGCCAATTGCTTGCAGTGATTGTTGGCGCAGTACCACCGCCACCATAAGTTAACTCAACAACAGCATTAGAGCCGTCAAGTTTGAATAATTTGTTATTGCCAGCAAATAAAATAGTCAAAGTCCCATCAGCCTGAACTAACTCATGGATGACTTTTACATCATTTGCGCCAAGATTTCCAGAAGAAGAATTGACTCTTGACCAACCTTTGCGTGAACCAATACGACCATACTGGTCAATGATGCAGTTTGTCGCAACCAAAGCAAAGCCAGCATTCAAATCAAGAGGCGAATCTTGAGTATTCAACCCATAAAAGCCGGGGGCTGAAATGCTGTATGTTTGAATTGTTTGGCTCATATCGCAACAAACTCCTGATTTTCAGGGTAGCGAGTACCTTCCAAAGCAATTTGGTCAGACAACATAGCTTTGTACAACAAATATGCTTCAGATGAAGACAGACCGCCATCTTCACCACGTTCTACCAATGCCCTAGCATAAGCATTCTGAGCCACTAAAACATCACTCACCATTACAATTGTTGAACCAGATGATAGTGTTGCTTGTGGAACTGTCAAAGCAAACTTGATTGTGTATACGCCATCAGGAATTGGGTAAAGATTTACCTTGGTGTCGTATGAGGCATCAACCCCATCAAAAGCAAATTCAGTAGGGACTGAATTAACAAGTGGAGTGAAATTTAGTTTGCGGTTCATATCCACAAAACTGATGTTTGTGAGGCCAACATTGCTTGTGGTGTTGATTACATCCATTACTTGAAACTTCTGTCCAGCACCTGTTAAAGAATAAGATGCTGTAGATGCCGCAGTACTGACTGTAATAGTTTGACCCAATACGTTCCAACTAAAAGCATCTTCAATCTGACGCTTTGCATCATTGATAAACTTGCCAATCAGAGTTGAATAAATTGTTTCAGTTGGGGTGGAAACAGTTGTCTCACGCAACCTTACGAGTACATCATTAATTAATTCAAGGTAGGTCATGTTCTAGTCAATCCTTCTTCTTCAATGGTAACTACTACTGAAAATGTAGATGCCGCCTCAGATTGTGCTTTAAGTATGTCACCTTCTTCCATCACAAAATAAGATACACCTCCCCAATCTTGTGTGGTTTTGGTAGTTAAAGCAGTTTCAAATACAAGAGAATATGTAGCAGACGCAGAGGTATCTGTCCAACTAAAAGAAATATGTTTTTGCGAACCTGTATTAACTGCTCGTAGCAATACCACCCTTGCATAGTAACCAGTAGGTACTGTATAGAGGGTTGTCAGCGTGTTTGCTGTAAGATTTGCGCCAACTGATAATGCTCTCATTTCGCTTTTGCCTTATTCCTTGCGGATATAGCTTTAGCTTTTGCCTTTGCGTCAGCCTTTGAGGATGCACCCCATGCCTTGAGCGAAAGAAGCAGTCTTGTTGGTTCACCATCCTTGTACTCTGCACCGCTGTTACCAGCCATACGAGCCAAGAAACTTGCCCTGCGAGGGTTATCCCCCGACTTTACTGGAGGCTTCAGATTACCGCCAGTTTCCGCATTATAAGATGATCTACCCTTGGCATTCAAGCCGCCTTTTGGATTTTGACCAGCTTTTGTTTGCCAAGTAGGAGATTTCATTTACTTTACCTTTTTAGGCTTCTTCGCAGTCTTTGCCGCTTGCTTGAAGTCAGCAGCAGTAGGTGCAGCTTTAGACCCTACCTTATTCATCTTCTCTCCAGACCCTGCTTTTATGCGAGCCTGTTTTGCGTGAATATTGGAATACAAGCCAGTTTTCATTTCATCTTCTTCTTTGACTTGCTCATACCAGCTTCAGATAAAGCAATGGCAACTGCCTGTTTAGGATTGGTCACAACCTTACCGCCTTTACCTGAATGCAAAGTACCTTCCTTGTACTCTCCCATGACTTTCTTGACTTTTTTCTGTGGCTTAGTCATCTTCATAGGGTTTCTCCTTAGTACATGATTTTGGCTGTGATTGTGCCTGTTACAAAAACTGTGCAATTTGCCCGTAAATACTTTGGGGCATTGGCAACTGTAATAATGCCGTTAGCAGTCAAAGCAGTGCCAATAGTTGCCCAGTTAGTACCATCTAGACTACCTTGCAATGCAACAGTAGCTGATGTAATGCCTGAAACTTGCAAGAATGCAGGAACTCCACCATCAACTTGCACAGCTTTAGATTCTCCAGTTGCGCCAACGGCATTTAAGAGTGTGATAGGTGCGTTTAAAGATGACATTATTTACCTCTTGAAGATTTCTTCATAAAGTTAGTGGCAGTTCTGCCACCACGAGTAGGCAAACTCTTTGGCTTACCAATAGCAACCATTACAGTTACAGGGATACCCTTTTTAGGGGTTTTAGCGGAAGTTTTGGGTTTAGTTGTCTTCATATCAGTCCTTTTTGATTGAACCACCAGATTTCCAAGCATCACAAGTCCTAGCTGCGGCACAAGTAAAGTGAAACAATTCGCAGAATCCTAGATCAGCAGCCTCAATGAACTGGTCATCATAGTCAAGCTCATTCTCTGAATCTTTACCCTTTTCAAGCCCATCTTTGATGCACTGCATCATTTTTGGTGTCTGGATAAATGCCGCACAGTTACCGCAAAGCATAGTCTTTACAACATCGGTAGGTGCGTTATACATCTTGGCTTTCTTTAGCCAAAACGCTTCATTAGGTTCATTTGGATTTGGCGCACCATAACCAAACTTTTGAAAAGCATTGTTTCTATTCTTTAGGTTTAACGCTATATCCTGTGTAGGAAGTGGGCAAACCTTACCTGAAAGAAGTCCTTCTTTCATTTCCATATCCTATCAGCAACAAAAGTAATGATGCCGCCCATGAATGAAGCGATAGTCATACCCACCCAAAAACCACCCTTACCTTTGTTGGCAAGTTCAAGTAAGGCTTTTACATCGGTACTTAATTGAGTTACCTGACCATGTAGAGTCTCTACTTGAGCTTCTAACCGACCAAAATCACGAGCATCTATCTCAGACATTTGCTACCTTTCGGGGTCTACCCATTTTTCTAAAAGTTGGGATGACAGGCGCAAATGCGGTATCTGTTCTAGTCTCTGATTCTACAGAT
>Ga0209296_1000337_pt1 | contig 39900 bp, 50 predicted proteins | sample S_130206_EF_Meta_FD_187319 | JGI IMG/M metagenome (GOLD analysis project Ga0209296, IMG submission 187319) | Freshwater microbial communities from Lake Simoncouche, Canada to study carbon cycling - S_130206_EF_MetaG (SPAdes) (version 2) | ecosystem: Environmental > Aquatic > Freshwater > Lake ... | reverse complement strand
AACCCTACGACCCAGCTCTTCGGTGGGAACGCTGGCGGTGGGATGGCTGGCGCTCCTCCACAGCAAAAAAAGCCTGTCGCGCAGCAAGGACTGGCCCCCGGCACGACCCCCACGTTCGCCCAGTTGCAGCAGCAGGGTCAGGCCCGCCCTGCTCCTGCGGCGAGTACCGCTGCCCCTGCCCCACAGCAGCCGCCCATGCTGTCGGCGCTGGGTGCCCAGTTGAACCAGCCCGCTCCGCAGCAGCAGCAGCCAGTCCAGCCTCCTGCGGCCAAGCGGCAGTTCACGCCACAGGAACTGACTTCTGCCAGAGAGCGGTATAAGGGCTTGCAGGAGACTAGCCTTGCCAACATCAATAAGGCAGCGGCTGAGTGGGGTGCCAGTGGCCGTTCTATTACTGGAGCTTTTGCTGACACTTCCGATCTGAGTGGCATACCAAGTGGTGGCAGTGGTACTGCGGGCAGCGCCACATATGCGGGTGACACATATTCGTATGGGAGAGACGAGAACGGTCTTCCAACCGCCACATTCCGTCCAAATGCTGGCGCTATACAGGACATTCGGCAAGCGTTTCCAGAAGACTTGCGTGAGGCGCTGGCGGCAGCACAGGCTGAAGATGCTGCGGCTTATGAGGGATCGCCCCAGCAAGCGCAGGACAGGCAGGTTCAAGCGCAGCAAGATCAGGCGAACCGCGAGTACGAGCAGCAGCAGATGGCTTCTGCGGCAAACACCGCACCACAGCAAGGGCTTCCTGCGTATCAGTCGTCTGGTGCCTTTGGTGGGAGTAGCCAAGCCCAAGCCCTCCGTGCGCGGCTGGAGCAGCAGTTGAACGACCTGAGCCAGAACGAAGCGCAGATTCAAGGGCAGTCGTATGCGGCCCTGCGGAAAGCCAAGATGGACGAGATGGGCGCAGAGTTTGGTGCCCAGCGGTCGCAGTTGGAAGAAGACCTCGCTCGCCGTGGCTTGGCGGCATCGACCATTGGTGGTGGCCGCTATGGCGATCTGGCGGGTCAGCAGGCACGGGCAACGGCATCGTTTGAAGCTGATCTGCTTAAGCAACAGGCTGAAGCGGAAGCTGAGAACCGCAAGGTGTATTTGTCAGGGATGTCGGAACTGGCAGGGATGGCGGGCCAGCAAGACCTTGGCGCATTTGAGGCGAACCTCAAGAGCCGTCAGGCTGATGCGGACATCTCGCTGCGGACACAGGAGTTGCAGCAGAAAGCGCAACTGGAAGGCCGCTCGCTCAACTTGCAGGAAGCCCGTGACTTGGCAACGAAGGAATACCAAGGTGGGCAGTTGCAGCAGGGCTACGCCGAGATATCCAGCCGAGAGCGGATGTCAGCCAGTGACATCGCTGCGCGTCAGCAGATGCAGCAGAGCCAGTTCGGCTTTGACCGAGAGCAGTCGGCGCTGGAGAGGAGCCTGCGGGAAACCATGCAGACCCGCGAGTTGACCTCAGAAGAGAAGCGTCAGTTGACGCAGATCGAAGCCAATAAGGCGCTGCAAACAGACTCACAAACGTTTCAAGCGGGACAGTCTACGCTTGAACGCGACTTGCGAAAGCAGTTGCAAGAGGGTCAGATCACCGCTGACGGTCAGCGTCAGTTGGCGCAGATTGACGCAAACAAAGCGTTGCAGGAAGGCCAGCAAACGTGGCAAGCGGGACAAACCGCAGCAGGCAACAAGTTCCAAGCGGAGCAGTCTCAGCTTGATCGTGATTTGCGGGCAACGCTTTCTGGCGATGAGATTAAGGCAGCAGCCGAACGCTTTAACAAGCAGTTCGGGTTGGACGAGAAGCGATTTAACGCCGATACGGCGCAGAACAAGAATCAGTTCTTGGCAACGCTGGCGCAGACCTTGGCTCCGCTGGACGCAAACAAGCGCGCTCAAATCTTGGCAGACCTTGGCATCAAGCCGAAACCCGGCGGTGGTTATTCAACAACTGACGACAACACCGGCGTTTAACAGGAGATCACATGGCACGATTGATGAACGCCCTCCAACTGGCCCTCGGGTCAGTTGGTAGCGGCATCCAAGGATACGGACAGGCACGGGCGCAGCGGGAAGAGCAGGAGCGACAGGCTGAAGCGCTCAAGAGACAGCAGGAGATTGATAAGGCTGCGGCTGATCGAACGTCCATGATGGATCAGATCATGCTTGGCAAAGAAGGCTTTACCGAAGCGGGCGTTCGCCAAGAGCGGACCAAAGCCTCTGCTCCTGCGCTTTCCGCGATGCTCAGCGAAGCCATGTCGATGGGCCGTGGGGCCGTGCCCTCTGGTGTGCTGCCTGATATGTCGGCCATTGAGAAAGCCTCTGGGATGTACGGGACTCCCGTGCAGAGCTTCAAGGTTGGCGGCAAGACGTATGAGAACACCATGACTGCTGCCCAGCGTAACTTGATGGAGTCTGAGGCCAAAAAGAGCATGGAGTTGGCCGTCATTGCCAGAGACAAGCAAGAACAGCGCCGTATCAAAGAGGAAGGCGAAAACGAGTTGGCCAGTGCCTATTCTGCGGCCTTTACTGGCAAGGATGGCAAGCCTATGCCGATGGCGCAGGCGTTGGCCGCTGCCAAAAGTGGGAAAACGCCGCTTGATCTTGGGTTTGCTCAGAAGCCGATGACAGAAGAAGAGCAGCAGCGGCTGTTCATCATGCAGGGCAATCTTGATGTGTCGCGTGGGCAGTTGGGAGTGTCGCGAGATCGTCTGGCGTTTGACAAAACCAGAGAATTACAGCCAAAGACTGACAAGGCCGCAAAGCTGGCGGCGTCAAAGAAGGCGGCAAACGATGTGCTGCCTACGGTGATTAAGGCGTCTGAAGCGGTCAATAAGTGGGGAGAGAAAGAGATTAAGAGCCTGAACCCAGCGCTTATTCAGGCGCAAAACACTTTGACGTTAAACGGCGGGCTTTCGGGTGTTATAGGCTCCAAGCTGCTCTCTAAGCTGACTAACATTTCTGACCTTGATAAGCAGTACCTCCAGTATTCCAGTTCCGTGGCCGATGCGGTTGCCAGAGCATCAGAAGTGGGCGTGTTGACCAACCAAGACATCAATCGCTTCCGTAGCCAAGTCTCGTTTGACGGCGGCGAGAACGAGGCGCAGATCAGGTTCAAACTGAACAACCTAAAAAGCTGGGCATCGTGGCTTGCCAACAGCAAGAAGAACATCGACGCCGCAGACGGCGACATTAACACGCCGTCAAGCAACTACAGCAGTGGCGGACGCTTGCCGGGGGAAACTCCTGCTGAGTATGTCGCCCGTATCGGAGGTCGATAATGCAGCCTAACAAGCCAACAAGAGCATCCCTCGCTGCGGCTGGATTTTCGTCTGCTGAGATTGACGACTACTTCGGCGCGTCGCCAACGGCGCAACCCACCGCTGCCGCACAGCCCGCTCCCTCTGCCCCGCAGCCGTCTTCGCCTAACGAGACGTTTATTGACAAGGCAAAGAAGTCGTACAAGGAGGGGATGCAAAAAGACATTACTGATTTGACAGCACTGTTTACCAACATCCCCGGCGCAGAGGAGATTGGCGGTGCGGTCACTGGGCTGTTGCCCGGAGGCATGAATCGCCAGCAGGGCCGTCAGTTTGTGGCCCAGAAGCGGGAAGAAGCCAAGGGTCAGATGGGCGGCTGGCGATACGCTGCGGTGTCTGCGGTTCCAACGGTAGCCCTTGGCGCGATGACGGGCGGTGGAAGCATGGTTGGCAGGGCGCTGATGTCGGCTGGCATAGAAGGGGCCAGAGGATTTCTTGGCGCTGGGGCAAGGCCAGCGGATGAAAGAGTGCCGACGCTTGGCGAGCGGACTTCTGCGGCAATCGCTCCTGCTGGCGCTGCTGGCTTTGGTAGTGCTGCCGTAGAAGGGCTGCTCAAGATTCCCGCTCCGCTAGTCCGGGGCGCTGCCCGTGTTGCAACCGCAGTCCCGCGTGCAGGTGTTTTAGTTGACGCTGTGACACAGGGCGCTAAAGGAACTGCACAGTCTATCACACGAAGCGCATCTGATGCGCTGTCAAAACGGGCTGCGCCGTTCTTAGAAGGCATTGAGCGTAGCTTGCCAGCGGGGATAGCCCGTGTGGTAGAAGGCGCTGAGCCGTCAAACATTGCTCGCGCCTTGTCGCGGGCGATTGAACCGATGGACACGCAGAAGATTTCTCGTCTTGGCGCAGAGACACTTCCGGGCCGTGCGGGCAGTGGGGCGATTGGCGCAATCAACGAGGCGTCCAAGAAGGCGACGGCGTCTGCAAAGGCAATAGAATCTGAGCTTGCAGGGGCGCAAAAGTCCGTGTCAGAGGCTGGGTCGCGTATTTCTAGCAAAGCCAAGTCCGTTGAGAAGCAGCTTTCGGAGCGGGCAAAGCAAGAATCGCAGACTACGCTTAACCAGCTAAAGGCCGAAGCGGAGATGACGACCAGCGGCTTGCGCTCTCCTGTAGAGAGTGCGAGCAAGCTGCGGGAGAACATCGTTGAAAAGATGCGGGAAGAGGCGCCTATTCACTACAAGGAGCTACAGAAGTTCCCTATGGTGGAGCGCATTGACCCTGTGACGGGCAACGCCATTGCGCCAATGGGGGCATATAAGCGACTTGGTAGTGCCGATTTGCTTGACGAGCTGGAATCGGCAGCGGAGGCCAAGGGAACGCGACTGTTCAACGAACGCTTGGCAGAGGCGCAAGCTGGCGTCCCTGAAGCGGAGCGAGCGTTTGTCAGCGCTCCTGATGTCCGTATGCCGCGCTTCAAGATTGGCACGCGCACGAACATCCAGACGGGAGAGTTGGAGGATGTGACGGTTCCCAAGATCGACCTTGAGATCCTTGACAACCTTCGGCAAAACGTCAACACGCGGATCACGGCGTTCTTCAACGGGGCCGAGACTGGGCTGGCCCCGAAGGCTGGCAAGGAATTGCTTAACAACATTGATGAAGTTGAGAAGATGTTGATTGACGCGATGGAACCAGAAGCCAAAGCCGCTGTCCTTGCGGCTCGCGGGCCATACCGCGCTAAGATGGTCCAGCTTCAGGCGCTGCAAGACGGCTTGAACCTGTCCAAGTTCGGCCTCTCAAGCTCTGCCAAGCTCAAGAGCGGTGGGGTTCTGGACATTGGCGAACTGGAGAAGACCATTGCAGAACTCTATGGCAAAAACCCAGAAGCTAAGGCCGCATTTCAGGTAGGCGCAAAGGAAGCGATTGCCAACTTGGCCAACTCGTCCACCGATGATGCTGTCACGCTGATTACCAATCTGGTCGGCACTCCGCTTGCCCGCCGTCGCACAGCACTGGCGCTTGGCGACGATGCGGTAGAGTCCATGCAGCGGTTCTTGCAGCCGCAGATGGAGCGCACTGCCGCCGCGTTTGCTGGCCCAACGGCGGCACGGGCTGGTCGAGCCGTGCTCCGTGGCGAAGAACGAGCCGCCAAGTTTGCCGGTCGGTCACAGGGGAGGATCGGCGAGCTTGAGAAGTTGTCCGCTGAACAGGGCAGACGGGCAGGGCAGCTTGAGTCTATTGCCAACATCCCGTTTGAGCGGATCATGGCGGGTGGTCAGCCAGCGGAGACGTTTGCCAACATTACCAGCAAGCAACTGGGTGGGTTTGGCGACCGAGCCGTCCCCGGAGTGTTTGGGTCGATCCTCCAATCACAGATCGCTGGCTTGACCCCGAAGGCATCGCTGGCAAAATTGATGGAGATGGAAGCGAACCCAGCCATCAGTCAGCAGATGGGTCCGCAGATTCGGGCGTTGATAGAGCAGATCCAGAAGAAGGGGACGCCTGACGCTCTGAAGACCGCTCGCCAGTTGTTCGTTGGGCAGAAGGCTGCTGAGTTGACACGCTAACCATATCCATCGCCCCATGACCGCTGAAACTAGTACGGCCTTGCTGATCGGTGCCGCCTCGGCGGCTGGGACAGCCTTTGCTCAGAGTAGCCCAGCAGGGACCATGATGGTGCCGATTGTGTCAGGCATCATTGGCATCGCCGTGTCATGGGGCATGATGCGGGTCACGGTAAAGGTGGTCGAACGTGACGTAAAGGGCATGAGAGAGGACATCCGAGACATTTACAATCTCAGCCGCGAGATCAGCGATAGGGTGAGCAAGATGGAAGGAAGGATTGAGCGGTGATTACTCCGCGCAGTAAAGTAAAAGACTTGTTTGCTCCGTCTGCTAGAAAGATGCCTTCCGCACCTAGCGATGCGACGTATGTAGACAAGGGGGCATCGCTGTCTGCACCGACTGCGCCAGTGTACGAACTGATGCGGTACACTCCAGAGATACATCGCGTGGTATCCTCTGGTCCGGGGTATATCGACGCGGAAGACAAGTACGGCAATGCGTTTCGCGCCAGTGGCACTCTCCCATGGCGCAACAACAACCCCGGCAATATCAAGGCGAGCGCCTTTGCTGATACGCACGGGAGCATTGGGAAGTCAGAGAAGTTCGCGGTGTTTAAGTCACCCCAAAAAGGCGAAGACGCGCTTCGTACACTCCTGTTTCAGCCAGACTCAAAGTATCGGAACACGACGGTTGGGGACGCCATTGCCATATTTGCCCCACCGAACGACAAGAACGATACCAAGGCTTATAAGCAGTTCGTTTCTTCAAAGGTCGGCACAAACGCCCCGCTCAACAAACTGAATCCGTCGCAGCGAGAAGCCATGTTGGCTGCAATCAAGCAGTTTGAGGGCTACAATCGCGGCGGGAGTGTAGCAATGGGTGGGCGAGAGTGGAAAGCAAACCAACCGCGAGTAGTCAAATGAGCGACAATAAGCTCCCCTCCCCTCCCGCTGAAGTGCCTGTGCAGTCCGACATGACGCTCTTGGCCCCGCGCTTTCGTGAAGCGGTGGGGCGGGTCATGGCCGATATGCGGGTCTGGGAATACACGCCCGTCATCTTTGAGACGTTGCGTACCAACGAGCGGCAGACGTTCCTGTACGGCTTTGGACGCGAGTGGGATGATGGCCGTGGGACGGTCACCCAGAGTGCCACGGCGCACGACACATGGCACGGCTACGGGCTGGCCGTGGACATCATCTGCGGAAGACGACAATGGTCCGCTGCACCAGACTTCTGGCACGTTCTCGGGACATCCGCTCGGAGGCACGGGCTAGTCTGGGGTGGGGACTGGAACGGCGACTGGTCGATCAGCGACGAGACATTCGTAGATCGTCCCCATATCCAGTGGGGTGCGATGCGGAGGAGTCCCTCCAGCCGAGCCGTGGAATTGAAGAAGAGCGGCGGGTTGGTTGCCGTGTGGAGTGCCGTTAGCGCCTTGTAGTGTCAGACCTATAGAGTAGAGTCCCTCGCGGCACACGCTGCGGGGGATTTTCTTTTGCAGAAATACTTGCGCGATGAGTCAACGACACATACTATACCCATAAGTCACGCAGTCAACCGCACGCCCACCCACCGCCAAGGAGTATACCGTGTCCGAAGAGCTAGAGAAGCGCATGAAGGAGATGGAAGCCGAGATCATTTTACTCAACGAGAAGGCGTTGTTCCTTCTTATGACGTGTCTTAAACACGCGAAAGAGATCAGCTCCATTACGGACATTATTGAAGAGATCGTTGTAGACAAGCCCGAAAGCAAAGACATGATGGCTTCACTGGCCGACGACATCGCGAAGGCCCGTTTTTCTCACCTGAACTAACCGGAGTATCTCCATGATTCACAAGCTCGCAACTGGACCGATCACGCTGACGATTGTGGCGATTGAAGCCACGGAAGGCAACTTTGGTCCGCAGGTATGCTTTACGGGCGACGAAGGTACGTCCGTCTACATCAGCGAACTGTCTGCGACCAAGCAGATCGCTCGCCTGAACATGACGATGGAAGAGGCCGTTGGGCAGACGCTGTTCTTTGAGCAGATCAAGAAGGACGGCAAAACGTACACGAATATCGCGTTGGCTGGCGCTGGAACGGCAGCAAAGACCGCCGCTGCTGCTTCTTCTCCCGCTGCGCCAAAGGCTCCCGTTGACCTTGCCGCGTTGGCGGTGCTGTACAGCGAGTGTGTCAGCATTGCGATGGCCACGTTGGGCACCAAGTGCGAAGAGGCGGGGGTGCCGTATGATGCGTCAGCGTTGCAAGCGGCAGCGGCGACGATCTTTATCAAGGCCACCCGCTAATGGACAAGCACATCACGATCAACCTCAACGTGCAGATGTTTGCCGTGTTGTCAGCACTGACAGGATTGGCCGTGGCCGTCATGCAGGACGACCGAGAAGCAGCACAAGGCTTTGCCACGATGTTGTCTGAGCCTGAGATGGAGCCTATCGCGAAGGAGATCATTGATCTGCTGCAATCCATCTCTCGCGATGTGTTTGAAGGTCCGAAGTCTCCGAAGATCGAGATCGTGAACTAATGGGCAAGCTGACAAACGTCCATAACCTGCCAGCCGCGATTGTTGCGGCTGTGCAGAACGATCCCTACACGGGCGGTGGAGACATCAGCACCACCAAGCTGATTGACGCTCCGCAGATTCGGGTGCTGGGTGGCAAGCACAAGGATGACATCTCCGTCGATGTCTCCGAGCGGGTGTGGGCGCTGCTTGGGCAAGCCGTCCACACGATTCTGGAGCGGGCTGGCCTACGCGAAGCTGGTATGGTCGTGGAAGAGCGGTTGTATGCCGAGGTCAACGGCTGGCAAGTGTCTGGTCAAGTGGACCGGATGCACTGCGACCTTGGCAAACTCAGCGACTACAAAGTCACCACGGTCTACAAGAAAAACGGGAGCGATGGATGGACACGGCAACTCAACGTGCTGCGCTGGTTAGCACACAAGAACGGCCATGAGATTAATACGCTGGAGGTTGTCGGCATCTTCCGCGACTGGCGCAAGACGGAAGCCGAGCGGAATCCTGAGTACCCTCAAGCGGCGATTCAGGCGATTCCTGTTCCTCTATGGAGTTTGGAAGACGCCGAGGAGTACATCACCGAACGGGTCTACGCCCATCAAGCCGCGAGTAGGGGCGAGGCAGTCCCCTGCACCGATGAAGAGCGGTGGTTCAGTGGCAACAGCTACGCGCTGACAAAGCGTGGAGCCAAGCGAGCCACCCGTGTCAGCAGTGACCCGCGTGAATTTGGAGAGGTAGACTTTGAGCAGTACAGCATTGAAGTCCGAGCGGGTGAGTTCAAGCGGTGCGAACATTACTGTGACGTTCGGGAGTTTTGCGCCCAACGCAAAGCGGGGAGCAATGCCACCTAACAAAAGAACCTATGCGCGACACGCTGGGAATATGCCCAACGAGGAACGTCGCCATACCGTGCGAGTGCTGTACGAAAGCGGGTTGTCTATCCGCGATGTGTCCGTGCGGATTGGCGTGTCATTCCAAGCAGTCCATGCCCTTCTGAAAAGGTCGGGGGTTGTTCTTCGACCGAGAGGGTGTAACGTAGGAAGCCATAGTAGACATAAGAAGTAATCACTCCACATTAAGCCCCCGCCATGTCATACCTCTGCATTATCCCAGCCGCTGCTGTGGCTGATCCTGACCTGACCGACACCCAAGTCCGCGTCCTCTGTGCCATAGGCACCTTCACGAACCGCTTGGGTGGCAACGTCTGGGCCAGCGTGGACACGCTCGCCAAGTCTTGCAACCTGAACCCCCGTACCGTGCAGCGAGCGGTGCCGGTGCTGATCGACCGAGGCTATCTGCGTGGGGTGCCCCGTGTCGGTCGCACCACCCTCTACGAAGTCGTGCTGCAACCGACCGAGAGGGGGGTGACTCAGGAGTCACTGGGGGGCGACATGGGAGTCACCCCACCCCCGACTCAGTTGAGTCACCCAAACGATAAGAAGAACGATAAACAGAACGAGAGCAAAGCCGTTGCACGGAACGTGTGTAATTCCATCTGGGATATGTACCCCAAGCGGGATACGCCACACCTCTACCCTCCTGCTGTCCGCGCCATTACGGAGTGTCTGGACGACGGCGCTGAACCCAACCGTCTGATCTCAGCGGCGTTCCTGTACGCCGACGAAGTCCGTCGCAAACAGATCGAACCCCGCTATGTGAAGACGATCCACAAGTTCTATGCTGACGGCGCATGGGAACACTACACGCAGATCGTGCTGGTGTATGGCCGCACCCGTGAAGAGTGGGCACGGTCTGGTCAGGACGTTGCCGAGTTTGACCGGCTGGTGTCCGCATGATGTGGAAATGGATCGAGACACTGCTGAGAATAGAAGTCATCGTCTTTTTGACGATTGTCGCCGTCGCCGCTCCGATCATCCTTGTGATGATGGCGCTGGCCGTATTTGACACTTACCGGAGGAACCGTCAATGAGTCATAACATTTCCCTGCCCCGCCACCGCTACGTCTACGTCATCCCCAGCTTCGTGCTGCGGGACCCGCTGCGGACGGCACTGGTTCCTGCCATGTGGGTGGGTGTGAGTGTCAGTCCCGGCAGAGCACTCGGCTGTCACGTTCTTCTGGAGAACGGGGCGTTGGTCGTGGATGTCCCGCTCCATGCCCTGCGGGGGGCGATGGTGGAGTACGCCCCGATCCCGCTGTCTGAACTGGTATCGTGGGATTGCTTCGGGTGGAGTGCCGAAGCATGGCAACCGGAAGCCCTCTCTGGCCTCTCCTGTGCCATCCTCAGCCCCGATCACAAGCGGGCGATGGGGAAGGGCACCCTGTGGTTCTGCATCGACCACATGGGCGATGGGTACAGCATGGCCCCAGAGCAGCACAAGCATTTGTGGGTGGTGGAGCGGGAGAGTGACCGTGCGCTGATGCTGCTGCCGCAAGACCGGATGCTGATTGAAGACTCCAGCTTCACCGTGATTGACGGCATCCCGCCGATCAAGCGGCAGTCGCACATCTGGTACGCCGAATGAAGCCGCGTGATCCTGAAGACGTTGAACTATTCGCGGAGACTGTGGCGAAGTTCCGCTCCGTGATGAACCCGTATCAGTTACGCACAATCAGCGATGACGACATTTTGTCACTCTGGATGTCGCATTCTGAACGTCACTCTGCACAGTGGATGTCGTCCGATCATATCACCGCCGAGTATGTGTTTGGGTTGATTGACGGATACTACGCTGGCTTGTGGGACTACGGTTCATGAACTCGCTCGACGCGCATGGCGTGTTGAAGTCTGCTCTCCTTCGTGGCCGTCATGGCGCGAAGAAGAGCGGGAAAGCCATCGCCTTCCGCTGCACTCGGCACAACGACAGCACCAGCAGTGCGTGGCTAGGTGACCATGCATGGGGCTGTGCTGCTTGTGGCTTCACCGAGCCACTGGCAACGCTGGGTGAGGCGCTGGGGGTGACCCTGCCTGACGATGCCGCCCCCTCTGGCCTGACGCTACAGGAGTACGCCGAGCGGAAGGGGCTGTCGCTGGCAGGACTGGCGAAGGCGGGTGTCGAGGAGAGAACCGGCAAGTTTGGCGATGCCATCATTGCCATGCCCTACCGTCGTGCCGATGGCAGCACCATCCGCACCAAGTGCCGCACCCGCAAGGGAACCTTCTGGGACAGAGACGGGGAAGGGACGCCGCTGTACGGGCAGGATGTGCTGGCCGCATCGACCGGCCCCGTGCTGATCGTCGAGGGGGAGAGTGACTGTCATGCGGGCTGGCAACGTGGCCTCCCGGTGGTTGGGCTTCCGGGGGCGAGCCAATGGAAGCCAGAGTATGCCAGCCTGTTGTCAGGCCGTGAGGTGATCGTGTGGCAAGAGCCTGACGAAGGCGGGGCGACGATGGTCTCGGCGATCTCTGCGTCGTTGCCCAAGGCTCGCATCCTGCGCGACGTGAAGCACCACGGCCAGCCGATGAAAGACCTGTGCGATCTGCATCAGTCGGTGCAGTCACATGGGGATGACTGGGCGACGGTGTGGCAGGGGATCATTAGCACTACCACGCCGATTGGAGCCGAGCCACCAGCCGTCGCCTTTGATTCAATCACGGGCGACACGCTGGACCAGATGCTCACGGAGAAGCTGGCTCCTGTTGATGCCGTACCAACGCCGCTCGACGCATGGAACAAGGTGTGCGGGTCGAGCGGTGGTGGGGTTGGCATTGCGAAGAGTTGGTTGGTCACCATCGGCGCGAACACGGGCACGGGCAAGAGCTTGATCGGGATTAACATGGCGGCTCGCGCTATCGAACACGGCGAGGTGGTCACGTTTGTCTCGCTGGAGATGGGGCGCAGTGAATTGGCGACCCGTCTGATGTCAGTCGTCAGTGGGGAGTCGGTGTCACTGCTGGAACAGGGTCCAGCGTTTGACAAAGACGCCTACAAGCGAGCGGCCAGAACACTTAACGAGACTCGGGAGAGGACGGGAGGCCATGTGCTGGTCAACCGCCGCCCGTTGTCCAAGATGTCCGACGTGTCGGCCTGCATTAAGCATCACGCCGAGGTCAGTGGGTCCAGCTACTTCGTGATTGACTACCTCCAGCTTGCCAGCGTAGCCAACATGAACAACATCCACGATAGGATCGAAGCCGTCTCGCATGAGCTACGCGAACTCGCACAGCGCCTGAACGTGCGGATGGTGACGCTGTCACAGTTCAATCGGCAGACCTCCGCGAACAGAGCAGAAAGGCCGATCAGTCAAGGGCTGATGGGTGGCAGTGCCATTGAGAACGACTCACACCAAGTCCTGCTGTTCGACCACTCGCGGTTTACACGGTCAGGCAACTTGGCCGACACATGGCTGATCGTAGATAAGAACCGGATTGGCGGGATGTGCGACATACCTGTGCAGTGGGACTTCCGCACGTTGCGATTGACACAACGCACCGTCAGCATCCGTGAAGCGGAAGAAGTGCATGGCCCGATGATCCCCCGGTGGAAGGAGAGAAATTGATCCTCACGTTTACCGTCCCGTGGGCCGCACTCTGCTCTGACAATCGCAAGTTTGTGAGCGGGTACATCCTCAGCAAGGAGTACCGCCAGAGCAAGCTGCTGATCGGGGAACTTTCGCTGGCGGCGGCGAAAATGTTTGGGTGGGCACTTGCTGATGTTGACTTGGGGCTGTACGTTTTGGTCCGTGAGCCTGACCGCCGCCGCCGCGATTTCAATTGGAGCAAGAATCTCAAGGACGGGATCACGCAGGGCAATGGTGTTTGGCTAGACGACAGCCAAGTGCGCGAAGAGCGGTGGAAGTTTGACACGCCAGACAAAGCAAACGCTGGCGCAACCATCACGATCTGGAGGCTAGATGACGTGGGCAATGTGGGTGTTCTGGCTGCTAGTGCTGTACGTACTCGTCGAGTTAGCACGACTGCTGTACCTCGACGCAAAGGCGCGAGAGATGGGTGACGCGCTAGACAAGGACATGGGACGCACACCCTGTGAGGACTGCAAATGAGTTACGACGACTGGGACATTCAGACCGAAGACGACGGGCTGGACTACGAACGAGCGTATGATGCCGCGATCAAACGCCACGCGAAAGCGCAGTGGCAGGAAGACCGCGACACGGGCAACGAGTTGGACCCGTTGATGTTTGAACCGAGAGAAGAGGAGGAGGAAGCATGATCCAGAAGTTTGTGAACCGCTTCATGGCGGCAGAGAATGTGTTGAGGGAGAAGTTCGCTGCACAGCACCCTGATGCGTACATCGACATCATGAAAGCGGTGGTCAGCGTGATCGGAGAGGAAGACGCATACGGAGAGCCTGACGCAACCCGTATTCACCTGATTGACGATGGCGACTATCAAGGCACGCTACTCTTTGTGATCGCGGCTGTGGGGTATCAGCCGAGTGATTACTGGTACGTCAAGGTGGGCTACGGGTCATGCAGCGGGTGCGACACGCTGGAGGGGATACGCGATTACGAGGATGGCCCTCCCACGAAAGAGCAGGTTGACGCATACATGACGCTTGCGTTGCACATCGTGCAGGGACTCAAGTCGATGCAGACGGAGGAAGCGTGACCACATACGAACGCCTCGCCGCTGCCCTGCTCTTGTTGTCAGCCGTGGCAGCGGTGGTGCGACGGACGCGGAGACTGCTGCGTGATTAAGAGTGACGCGCAACTCCGTAAGCACATTCGTGTCCTCGCGCAACACGCGGAGACCATCGCCGTGCGGTGCCGAGCGATAGAAGAGGCACTGACAAAAGGCGAGATGTTTGGGGTGCCTGTGCCGCCTGCACGAATAGAGAGAGCGATCAAAGACATCGAAACACGATTCACACAAGCCGCCGCCATGATAGGAATCAAGCCATGACAGAAGAAGAGTTGACAGCGATTGAAGCACGGGCAAATGCCGCTACGCAAGGGCCGTGGGTGACTCACGATCAAGGGCGCGAAGATTACTCAATTTGCAGAGACAACGGGAACAACATTTGTTGTCCATTGTTCGAACGGATTGGGGGAGATGACGGCGGCATTGATGGCGCGTTTATCTCTGCTGCCCGTGTTGATGTTCCTGCGCTGGTAGTTGAGGTGCGGAGGCTGCGGGCCGAGCGGGATAAGCTGCGGGCGCTGGTGAAGTCGGCGTTTATGGAGGGGCAGCAAGGGCGTGTCCTCGACCAGTGGGAGCAGTTCATCTACGACGTGGAGTGGCACCACTCCGATGCCCACAAGGCGCTAGAGGTGCAGCCATGACATCGTATCAAGAGCATTTAGAGCAACTAGAAGCAAAGGGCGAAGAGGTCCGACAGCTTCAGGACGCGCTGCTAATTGCAGAGGGAAGCCTCAAGCAGTTGACGTTGCAGTCTGTCAAAGCAGTCAGCCTTGCAGTCAGCCTCCGCGAGCAGGTAACCACCCTTACTGCCGAGCGCGATGCGTTGTGGAAGGATGCGGCACGGTTGGACAACGTGTGCGACACGATGCGAGGCGCTCTGGTGGACGCTCTCACCGCAGCGTCAGTATCTGCCGTGGCAACAGAGCCGATCATCCGATGGGCGCGTGAGGTTGTGTCCCTTAGGCCAGATGAGTACGCCGGTGTACGGCAAGAGATGACGCGGAGGTTGCGAGATAGCCTTGAAGCCTACGACGCCGCCCGCACCGCCGACGCGGAGGTGAAGCCGTGATCGACCCCCGCATCGACCCAACCATGCCGCATTTAGCCATCGTGCAGCGGGTGGTGGACATCATCCGTGACCACGGGCCGATTCCCTTCGTCGAAATCTTCGCGTATTTGCCCAAAACGACAGGCTTAACGGGCAGCTATATCAGCTTCATCCTCAAGAAGCTGAAGAGCTTTCGGGTGATCGAATGTACGCGGAAAGGGCACCCAAAATTCGTCTGGGTGTTCATTCCTGAGGGCGTAAAAGCCCAGTTTGCGCCTAAAAAGAGCACAAAAAGCGTGATGTTGAAGCACATGGGCACTTATCGGGTGATCTGTACGGACGGGCGGAGATTTGACCGGCTGGAATTCCACCGGAATGACCTGACATGGAGCAATAGGAGCGTCACGGTGGAGATGGACGAGGTAGCTGAGTTGGCCTACGTGCCAGACCATGCCACCCATAAGAGTGGAATCAGGCATCTCGACATCTACGCCCATGCATTTGTCAGCATTGACGACTGCATCGTGCCAAAGCTCAAGGCAACGGGAGAGGCATTGCCAAGGTGGATTCACCCGATCCGGGCGCGGGCATTGGGAATACCTGTCCCACAACGTCCTGACAAGCCAGACTTTGAAATAAAGAAAGACTTTAGCAAGGCTCTGAGATAACAAAAAGCCCCCCGATACCAAGTATCAGGGGGTTTTCTGTTGCCCACACTTCGGGTTTATCCGATGACACCCCCGCCAAGGAATGTCTAGCAACGAATGTACGAAGTGTGGGCACTCACCGCAATGGCGAGATTAGCTCTCCAAGTTGCCAAGAGCGTCCAGCGCTTCGTCCACGTTGCCGCTGTCACACGCACTAGCAGCGTCCGCTAGGTAGTTCGTCGCCTCTTCCAGTGCGATGCCGCGATCAGACTCCTGCGCCTTCTCGGTCATGTTGTCGTATGCCTCCTGCGCGGCGTCTGCCATCTCGTTAAGCGTGGACGATAGCTCTTCCATCTCGGCCTTCATGCCTTCCAGCTTGGAAATGATGCTGGCTACGGCCTTGCGATCTTTGGCGTTCATGGCTTTCCCTGTTGGCGTAGTGTGGTGCGTGGGTGAGCAGGTAATATGTGGTGCGTGGTCCCAGGTGTCAACAATAGCTTCTTGCGGGGCATCAATTCGCGCGTTTAATGCCCACCACTTCACGCGGATCGAACCAGTATTCAATGCCGCCAGCGCACTTTATTACGATGTCTCCGCTGCTTGCGATTTCGTCGTAGGATACAACGCGATCCCATGCCCATGCCGCATTATGCGCGTTTTTGTTGAGTATGAAGTCTCCCACCTTTATGTACTGAGCCTCTACTGTCTCAGCCTGTTCTGTCTTCTTTTTGGCGTTCATGCGGCCACCTCCTTAGAAGTCAAATCCAGTCCCCAGACGCGCATCGTATCCATGCCAAACGGGGTCATTTCCATGACCTTTTCGCAGTTTTCCGACACCCATGCCAGTTCCGTAGCCGACAGCGGCACCGTGTCGCCCGTGCTGTAATCCAGCCCTACGATGATGCAATTTCCGCTATAGGAACCTCCATCAGCCGTAATGAGGCACATGGGAAGGCCGATCAGCAGCCCCTCTTCGTTGACGTAACCCGTCACGAAACGGCTCCCGCCGTCGATGGAAGGCACCGTAAATGCCGCTTCGATATATCCCCCCACCTCTTTCTGGAGTGATTTCAAACCGAGGGGAATCTGTACCGCTTCGGCGGTCTGGCTGGTGATGCGGAAAGCGTTGGGCATGGCGGGTTGGGCTAGTGGGTTAAAAACGAACGTCATGCGGCTTGAGTCAACAATACAAACACTCCCCGTTAATGTCAACAGCAATCTTCAAGAAAGTTTTACACCCGTTCGCCCGCTCGCGGAGACGCCTTAGTATGCCCCTCGCGGGTACGCCTGCGCGGAGATTCCCTTAGTAGGGGCCTACGCGGGTACGCCCGCGCGGAGACGCCTTAGTAGGGGGGTCTGGCGGATATGTCGGGATATATGGGGTGGGCTGGCCGGGTGGTCCCCCGGAGCCGTGTTCCCGTGCTTTTTGAGCGCTTGCCAGCGTTGACCAGCGTTTGCCAGCGCTACCGTTTGCCAGCGCTACCGTTTGCCAGCGCAAGCCGTTGACTGGCAACGTTTTAGCCGTTTGCCAGCCCCAGCGCTTGCCAGCCCTGCCCCTACCCTGCCAGCCGTTGCCAGCGCTGCCAGTTCCCCAGCTTGCCAGCGTAGGGGCTGGCACCGGGCACCGGGCAGCGTTGCCAGCGCTGGCCCTGCTGGGCGCTTGCCAGTGTCCCCAGCTTGCCAGCGTCAGCCATTGCCAGCGCTGGCCCGTTGCCAGTGGCCAGTGCTGGGGCTGGGGCAGCTTGCCAGCTTGCCAGCGCTGGCCCCCAGCAGCCCCGTAAACGCTCGAAAGGGGGCAGCTTGCTAGGCTGGCCCCCTTTCTGGCGTTTGCTACGCTGGCAGTACTTGCCAGCCCTGCCCAGCCCCTACGCTGCTGCCCCCGTTGCCAGTGCCCGTACACTGGCAAGCGCTGCCCGTAGATTTACGATGGCAGCGTCACGGCTATACGCTTGCGGTACAATCAAAGACGCGGGGTGGACCATGCCAGCGTCAGCAGCTTTACCAACGGCTGCCGTCAATTCCTTGCCAGTCAGTACCGTCCCCATACCGTAGGGGACCTTGATGGTGGTGTGATAGTTGCCAGCCCAGCCGTAGACGCGGTAAACGCCAGCGTGACCGAAGAGGGCCATAACCGCGTCGTCTCGCATGGGCTGGTCAGCCAGCTTTACGGTAATGTCTTGAAGATGGGTGCCAGCGCTGCCCATGTCGTTCGCCTTGACTGCCCGAAGTTCGACCCGCCAGCCCTGCCCTTCCAACAGATCAGTAAGGCAAGCCATTTGAACGCCCGTCCAAAAGAAATCGTCATGACTGGTGCCCCCGCAGGCCCCAAACGCGCAGGCAATCGAAAGGGCTGACGGGGCAGCGCTCAAGCGCTTTGCGCGTGATTCGAACGCTCTATCCCAGTCCCCAGCCAGTGCCAATTCAATACGGACGGTATCCCCAGCGTCACGATAGACGCGTCGACGTTTCATTACCAGCGCTTCGGGCGTCAGATCGGCCAATGGCAGGGCAGCAATCGCCCCCCGCGCTTTCTCAGCCCCAGCGTCCCAGCCAGCCGCAAACAGTGCCTTCACGTCGTCTAGGCTGGCCACGTCGCCCCACTGCCAGCCCGTGTGAATCCCAGCCCATTGCCCCCGTAGCTCTTCATGGCGGCCAGCGTTGACGGGGGGGACTTGCTCCCCCGTCAGCAGGGAAGGAAGGTCCAACAAGGACGGTACTCGCAGTACCGTCACGCCTTTGCCGGTCTCTTGAGTGATCACAGTCCACACGCCTGACGATCTTCTGTCGTCCAGCTTTGCGTAATGGCCTTGAGGGCTTCGGGCACCGTATAGGCACACTGACTCACCAGTAGGTCAGCAGTCAGCAGCCCCCGCATCGTCAGCCAGCGACGAATCTGGGGGCGGCTGGCCAGCACTTCACGGGCTGCATGTATCCGCTGGACGATTTCCGAATTGGCGCAGATAGAGCGCTCAAGCGCCTGATCATATCCGACTTCAACTTGGAACCAGCGGTCTACCGACGACGCGTCCAGCTGGGTGCGGCCAGAATAAAGGCGATTGGCCCCCAGCCCAAACGTATTGGCAGCGCTCAGCAGATAGAAATCTGCATGACGGGCAATCCACTGGCCGTCTGGCCCCTGCCACTTGATAGAGTCAACCAAGTTATTCACGCTCAGCATCACGTTTTCGTCCATTGCGTCGATTTCGTCCATAAGGTAGACGCCCCCGTCGCGGTAGCAGCGTACAAGCTGAGACGGGGCGTAAACTTGTTCTCCTGTTGAAAGATTGGGCGTCATCGTACCCAGCAAACGCCCTTCCGTCAGTCCAGCGGATCCGTTGACAGTGCCAAACGGCACTCCAAACGCTTCAGCAGCTTGAGACGCCAACGTCGTCTTTCCAGTGCCAGCAGGGCCGACAAGCATCAAGTTTAAACGCTTGCCAGTGGCAGGGCTGACAGCCCCCAGCAGGGGCAGCAGCTTGCCCAGCATGGCGTGAGAGCGAGCAGCAGAAAGGGGACGGGGCTCAGCCTGATTAATCTGGACATGAACGACTGACGGGCCAGCAGGGGCAGCGCTGGCGGCTACTTTGGCTTCCAGTTCGGAAATGCGAGTTTCGACAAGCTGGGACACAACGCCAGCAATCAGGGCGTCAAAACCGGACGCAACGGGGGCAACGGGGGACATAGTGGCGGGGGCTGGGGTAGTGGACTGGACGGGGGCAGGGGTAGCACTGGGGGCAGGGTAGGACTCGCCTACCATTGGGGGGGCGCCACGGCTGGTGATAATCTTTTCGGCTGGCAACGCTGCCATGTGAACGGCTACGGGATGTTTCCCCTGCTGAAATACGAAAATGATTTCAAGGGTGCCGTAGTAATGATCACATTTGACGACGATTCCCCAGCTATCGGAAGGGACAACAACGTCCCCCGTGACAACAGTCAGGCGAGACGTGTCCCCTTTGTACCCGTTGTCAGTCAGTTTCTGGCGGGTAGCGCTGGCGTCAGTGTAAACGCCAGTCAGGAGGCTGACGATGTAGTCACTTCCCAGCTTCAAACGACGCCCGGAAACAATCCCATGTGTTCCGGTCAGGGGGGTACGGGCCAACGGGGTAGACATTATTTATTTGCCCCCGTTGGCTGCCGGGGCGCCCTTTCCAAGATCCCGAAGAACGTCTGCGGGGGAAACGGGGGGCAGTTCTTCACTGTCCCAGAACTTCGGTAACATGGTAGACACTCCAGAAAGGGGGTAAAACTGGCGGGGGATTGTCCTGCACTGTCAAGGTATCGGCTAGCGTTGCCAATGTCAACGGTAGGGCAGGGGCAAAATACGGGGGACAGCAGCCCAGCCCCGTACATTCATTATATAGGGGCGCTTTCTGGCGTTCGGATTCGCTCAAATCAGTCAACGGAAGCGCTCGAAATGGGGGCAGAAATGGCGCGAATAAATACCGAAACCGAAATCGTTTCTAAGCCATTGACACCCCATTATGGCACTATCCCCCTCTTGCGCAGTTTTCGTCGATCTGGGGGGAATTTCACTTTTTGGAAAAAGGGCGAAATATCACAAATATGATGGCAAAATATCACAAATATTTGTGACATTGCCTCAGATTCGGGAACCATTCGGGGAATTTAGCCAGATCACAAATATGCTCTTGAGTTTGCCCCCTAACTGGGGCAGTGTATGAACTGGCGTTTATGTACTGGGCAACGGAAGAGAGCGCTGAAATACCGTAGCGCTGAGATACTTAGCGCTGAAGGGCTGGACTGGCTGGACTGACACCCCTTAGCGCTAAGGTATTCCAGCCACTAGAACGGGGGGCGCTGGGATCTGCTGGACTGGCAACGCTGGGGGCGCTGGGATCTGGCAACGCTGCCCCAGTCCCTGCTGCTGGGATCTGCTGCCCCGTCATCGACTGCCCCCGTCACCGTCCCCCAGTCACCGTCCCCCCGTCAGCTTTCCTAAGTGTCAGTGTCCCCCGTCCCCGCGCGTGATCTATAGCGTGTCACTATGACACACCCCCGCGCTGGCCAGCAGGGGGCAGGGCCAGCCAGCAGCAGCCACACGCCTTCGGCGCTGGCAACGCTGGCAACGGGCAGCAGGGGGACAGCGGGGGCGCTCGAGCGCTGGCGCTGGCAGCGCTGGCAAGTGGCTAAGTGCTGACGCTGCAACGGCTTGCGCGAACGTTGGCAGCGCTGGCAGGCTGGCACCCCCCCCATACCCCTGCTGCGGCAGTGGCGAACGTGGCACCACCACCACACGGTCAGCCGTTGCACGGTACAAGTCAACGGGAGCCAGAGGGTGCGAGTGTGTCGTTTTGACACAGGCGTGAACGAGTGCGGGGACTAGCGCAAAAAAAACAAAAAGGCTACGTTGCTGTGTCAACACCAGCAACGGGAGAACACATGGGGGGCAAGATTCGTGGGATGGATGTGCAAGCGGTGGAGAAGCGGAGTAAAAGAGGGGAGTGGAGCGAGGACGAGAAGGTGGCGGTGGTGGAGCGGGTGCTGGAGGGCATGGCAGAGGGTCATACGCTGTCGGAGACGGTCAAGGCGGTATCGTCGGCGCTGGGTGAGCCGCTGAGTGCAGGGCTCGTCAGGCGCTGGATTGTGGCAGAGGAGGGGTGGTTTCAGCGCTATCAGAAGACGAAGACGATGCTGGGGCAGGCGTTTGCCGAGGAAGCAATCTTGGTAGCGCGGGAGAGTACGAGTAGTACCACAGCGATGGATCGGGTGCTGATTGAGACGCTGAAATGGGCCGCAGCGAAGGCCAACCCCGTGGAGTATGGGGAGAAGCAGACGGTGGAACATCAAGGGGCGCAAACCCTGTCGGTGAAGATTGTCGAGGATGATGCGCCCGTCAGGAACCATCATGCGCTGAGTGGAGCGGGGAAGGATGCGCTGGTCAGTGGGGTGGTGCAGGACATCCAATTCTTTGCGCTACCAGCCCTGCCTTCAGGGGGGTGACTCTGGAGTCAGGGGTGACTCTACAGTCACCCTAACGGTATCTTTTTAGTGAACGAGTAAACGTGAACGAGTAAACGTGAACGAGTAAACGTGAACGAGTAAACTCGTCAACGAGTGAACGAGTAGCTGCGTAAACGAGTAAACGAGTTAACGAGGGAACGAGTGGCTTCTGTCCGTGGTAAGCACAAATCTGGCGCTTCATCCGCTACGGAGGTGGAGGTCCGTCTCCACAAGCGGCATCCCGGTCAGGCGAAGATCGCCGTTCACCCTGCACGGTTCAGGGTGGTCATGTGTGGTCGGCGCTGGGGGAAGTCAGCCTGTGGCATCCGTGAGGCCAGCGATGTGGCGATTGCGGGACAGCCAGTGGGCTGGTTTGCGCCCACCTACAAGCTGGCGCTGGAGGCATGGCGGGAGTTGGTGGAGAGATTGGCCCCGATTACGGCCCGTATGAACGAGCAGGACAAGCGGCTGGAGTTGGTGACGGGTGGGATTATCGAAGTCTGGACGCTTGACACCCCAGACGCCGCCCGAGGGCGCAAATATGCGCTGGTGGTGATCGACGAGGCCGGTATTGCCCGTGATTTGCTAGAGGTCTGGCAAGCGGCCATCCGTCCCACACTGGTGGATTTACGGGGTCGGGCGCTGATATTAGGCACTCCCAAGGGCCGCAGACACGGATTTGTCGTGTTATTCAACCGTGGACTAGGGGAAGACCCGGACTGGGCGTCTTTTCGGGCCTCGACGCTGGAAAACCCGTATATCCCCGCCGATGAGGTCGAAGCCGCCCGTCGAGAGTTGCCCCCCGAAGTCTTTGCGCAAGAATTTGAAGGCATCCCGACCGACGATGGCGCAAACCCCTTTGGCTTAGAGGCCATCCGGGCCAGCCTTGGGGCCATGTCCGACCAGCCCGTGGTGGTCTACGGCGTGGACTTGGCCCGCAGCATGGACTTCACGGTGCTGGTGGGGTTCGATGCCTACCGCCGTGTAGCCTACCTAGACCGCTGGCAGGCCCCGTGGGCCGTCACCAAGGCCAAGATAAAGGCCAAGGTTGAAGACACGCCCATCGTGGCCGACGCGACGGGGGTGGGTGACGCCATCGTCGCGGATCTCCAGACCATGGGCGTAAATGTCACGCCTCATGTGTTCACCCAGTCGTCCAAGTTGCGGCTGATGCAGCGGCTGGTGGCGGCGTTCCAAGGCAAGGAACTGACCCTGCCTGACGCCGAGGACGCCCGCTGGCTGACCAGCGAGATGGAGGCGTTTGAGTTTACGTATACGGCCACCGGAGTCCGCTACGAAGCCCCCAGTGGGTTCCACGACGACGGCGTGATGGCGGTGGCGTTGGCGCTGCATGGCTGGGATCGGGTGCAGGGGGCGGTGCCAGAGGCTCCCGTAGGCTTGCGGCAAATCAGCGACGACCCCTATGTTTCCCCAGAGAATGGATCGGCTCGGTCATTCCAGCCGTCAGGGGACTTCCAATCGCAACTGCCCGGATCGGGCTGGTAAGACATGGAGAAGACAGGCATGGACGCCGTACTGGCAAAACTTGGCAAGAAGCTGGGCCGTAAGCCCATGCTCAAGCGGAAGGGCTTGTCCGACAGCAGCCCGATGAAGGAATCGGGCATGACCGTCGTGATCGGCATGGGCAAGCCGATGCGTGGGGCAATGGCAAAGCGCGATGACCGAGGCTATCCCACCGACGAGGAAGGACAGGACGACGAGCCGATGGAAGAGACAAGCCCAAAGAGCTTGAACGCCAAGATCGACGCGCTGATGGAACGCATTGATGCGCTGGAATCCCGCATGGGCGCACATAGCGAACAGGCCGAAGACATGGAAGACGACGACGAAGAGGAGGAGGACTGATGTTTGCTGACGCTGCGCTGACGCTCGCGCTCAAAATTCTGTCGCCTGTCATCGTTGGATTCATCACGCCCTTTGCGCTGGACGGGATCAAGCGCATGGTGGGCTTTGTGGATACCTCGCCCACCTACGTCAAGCAGGGACTGGCTATCGCCATTGCCGCACTCGGCACCACGCTGACGGCGTTTATCGGCGCAGACATCCCCACCGACCTTGCCATGTGGGACGGCGAAGTGGTCAAGGCGCTGGTCGCTGGCTTCTTGGCGATTGCGATCAAGCAGCACAAGCAGTTGAAGAAGGCCCAGCAGCCGTAACATGGCCTCGCCTGCATGGACCCGCAAAGCAGGCAAAAACCCTGAAGGGGGGCTAAACGCCGCCGGTCGGGCGAGCTTGCGGGCGATGGGCAAAGACATCAAGCCGCCTGTCAAAGCCGCCGAAGCGGCCAAAAGCCCTACGTCTGCCAAACGACGGATCGCGTTTTGTAAGCGGAGTGCTGGGCAAGCTAAAATGTGGCCGAAAGCCGCAGCAAACCCAGAAAGCCGTTTGAATAAAGCGAGGCGTCAATGGGAATGCTGACCTGCACACGGTGCAAAACAGAAAAACCAGCAAACGTTGAGTTTTTCCCATTGCACAGCAAAAAACATAACGGTCTAGATTCATGGTGCCGCCAATGCCGTTCTGAGTACAAACGCGGAACGGTATTGCCAAAAGGAGTTTCTGATAAAATGCGAGGGCTTGAAGCTCGCGCTTTGCCAGAATGTGTAATTTGCGGTGAGACAAAAGATGAGAAGTTTGCCGTAGACCACGACCACAGCACTGGGCACGTACGCGGTGGGTTGTGTATGCGATGCAACATGGGTCTCGGGCATTTCCGAGATAATCCAGAACTTCTTCGCTTTGCCGCATTGTACTTGGAAGGCCGTTGCGCTTGCGGAGAGTGCCAGCCGTACTGGGGTGGAGAAGCAACGGTAGACGACGAGAACACGGATATATTCTTTCCAGTATAGTTGTCTGCAACTAACGTCAGGAGATAGCGATGTCTGTTGGAAACTTGCTCAAAAGCACGACAACGGTTGCTGCCGCAAACGACGCCGCTACCATCTCTGGCTTTCCCAGTGTGGGAGTTGTTGGCATCCAGATCACGGGCACGTTGTCTGCGACGATCACGTTTGAAGCGACCGTCGATGGCACCAACTACGTGGCCCTCAACTGCCTCCCCAGCAACAGCGGAACCGCCGCCTCGACTGCGACCGCAGTCGGCGCATTCACGGTGTCGTCTGGTGGGTATGCGGCGATTCGGGCACGATGCTCTGCCTATACGTCTGGCTCGCCGGTCCTCACGGTACGCTACGTCGGCTCGTGAGCGAACTGCTCCGCATCCTCTGGCCCGTCGTCATCCTGTATGCCGTCCATCGCCTGTGCGAGACGGTGGCTTTGTTTGCGCCCGTTCGTGAAACGGAGCAAGTCGAGGATGACCCGTATGACGCTGTGGTGCCAGAAGATTTGATCGCCGTGGCAATGCAGTATCCTGACGCATGGGCGCAAGAAGACATGGTCAAGGCGATTCGGGAAAAGTATGACGCACTCCGCGACTGGAACTTGGTGCGAGCCGCCTTTGGCGTAGGGAGAGTGGACGCATGACGGGACCGATGTTCTTTGATGACGCTGATCCGATGGGGATGTTGGATGAAGGCACGGCGACGGTTCCGACCTTGGAAGGCCCGATTCTTGAGACAGAACTCGCCCGTCTCATGGAAGGCTTGTCAAACGACCCGCTTGGCCCGAATGAGAAGGTTGCGCCGAATCCTCCAGCGAATAACACGAACACGGCGTCGGAGAATGACGCTCTGTTGCGGAGGGCACTGTACGGCCATGACTTCCCCGCCGCCGACGACGTAGAAAACATCGACCCGTCTGCGTGGTCATCGTGGTGTCGCGGCTTGTGGGACAGCCGTCGCGAAGCGGTGCAGATGCACTTGCACTTGGTTGAGCGGAATCGCCTGTTTCGGGCAGGACAGCAGTGGATTTCAGCCAGCGGCATGGGTCCGTGGCGGGAACCGGCGCGTCCGCGTGATGCGGCCCGTGTGGTCTACAACATGATTGACAAGGCGCTGGATCAGCGATTGCAGATCATGATGGATCAGAAGCCCGGCTTCTCTGTCACGCCCGTTACGCAAGACCCAGAGGATCGGCGCAAGGCACAGGCTCAACAGATGGCGCTGGAGTACCAGTATGAGCAGCAGGAGATGCCGCGCATGGCGAGGGAGGCCAGTTTCTGGGCGCAAACGGACGGCGTTTCCTTCTGGCACGAATTCTGGAATCCGAATCGTGGCCCGTGGGACGAGCGCATGGGCGACATCGCTGGGCAGAAGAAGCCAATGGGGGATATTGGCTGCCAAACGCTTCGGGTGGAGCAGGTTCGTGTCTCGCCTAACGCCACCGCCACCCAGAAACCGCATTGGGTCATTATTCGGGAAGTGATCTCGCGGAGTGAAGCGGCGTATCGGTACGGCATCACAGGTCTTGATGCGGCCAATACGATGATGTCCACGGGGAACGGCCCAACGTACAGCGGCAGTGAAGGGATCGGCGCGTGGGTGCTGTCTCAGACGACGATTGGCGAAGGCCAGCGGCTGCGGGATGAGGATGTGACGGAGCGGTTTACGGTCTATCTGGAACCGCACCCCGATGTGCTGCCCGAAGGCTTGCAGATGGTGGTCGTTGGCGATGAAGTCGTGTTCGGACCCTCGCCATTAATGTGGAACGTGATTCCCGTGGTCCCGATCCGCGACGGTTCCAGCGACCCCAGTTACTACCCCCGCCCCATCATGGAGCAGTGGGTAGACCACCAGATGCGGACCAATGCGTTGTTGTCCAAGTGGATCGAGAACATCCGCGTCAATGCGGGTGGACGATTCCTAACACGGCCTAACGCGATTGCCACCGAAACGTTCATGGGCGGCGTGACCTCTATGATCGAAATCCGTGGCGCGGGTCCGATGTCAGACAGCATCCAGCCCGTGCAGGGGTTTAGCGTTGGCAACGATGTCAAAGAGGCGCTGGCGCTGGAGAAGAGTGCGTTTGAGAACGCGTCGGGCTGGAACACGGTGAGTCGTGGTCAGGTGACCGGCGAATCGGGCCGTGCTATCATCGCCTCTCGCGAGCAGCTAGAGCGGGTGTTCAGCCCGTGCGTGAGTGCGTTGGCGTTGGCCTATACGGACTGGGGAAAAATTTCGCTGGCGGGTATGGCGTGGGGCTACGATATGCCCCGCTCGTTGGGTGCCATTGGCAAAGGCCGTCCCGATCTGGCCCGTGCGGTGTCGTCGTCGGACTTTGACGGCCAGAGCGATGTGAAGGTCGAAGCAACAAGCATGATGCCCATGCCGATGGCGTTCCGTATGTACTTGCTGGACAACTGGCTCCAGACGGGCGTGATCGACATGAAGGAGTACCGTCGTCGCCAGATGTTTGCCGTGGCAACTAACATCGCGTCACCCGACGACGATCAAGAAGCGCGGGCTAAGCGGGTGGCTGACGCGATTCGGATGCAGACGGAAGTGCCTGAGATGCGGTGGGTGGATGACGAGAGTATCCACCAAGATGTGCTGCAACGCGAACTGCTCCTGCAAGACGATGTTGCGCCAGAGATCATCGCTGCCGCGATGGAGCGGTGGACAATGCTGGCAAACCAAGCGCAGCAGAAACAAGGGGGAGGTCCACCGCAAGGTGCCGCCCCTGCTGGTGCTGGCCCAGAAAGCGGACCTCCCGCTGCCAGTGTACCAAATATCCCACCGGGACAGTTACCGCTTGCTCCCAGCAACCCTCCTCTCGGGGTCACCAATCTACTCCAACAGAGTTTGACTGGCATCCCAGAGGCAGAACAGTCTGCACAGCAAGCTGACATCTTATCCCGACAGCAATAGGACCGTCGCATGGACCTCGGTGAAGCTATTTCCAGTGCTATCGAAAACGCCCTCCCACCACAGCAAGACACGGCTGTGGCTGAAGACGCCGAAGAGACACTGGCTCCAGATGCAGCAGAAGATGGCGTAGACGAATCAGACGAATCTGATGCGCCAGTAGATATGCCAGAGGGATACGTTGCCGTTCGCACGGTGACGGACGATTTGGCAACGGAGTTCACGCTCCGTGATGCAGAGGGAGAGGTAGAAGTTCCTGACTTGATGGTGGAGTACAAGGCCAACGGCAAGATGCGGGCTGACCGCTTAGATCAAGTGGTCAAACTCGCGCAGTGGGGCGTGTACAACCAAGAGCGGGAGCAGAAGGTCCAGCAGGTTGAGCAGATGTCTCAACAGGTCTATCAAGAGCGCGAAGAATTCGCCGCCTTGCTGTCGGAACGAGAAGCACAGATTGAAAAGCTGTTGTTAGACGACGACTTCTTATTGGCCGTGCGCGATGCGTATGGCGAACAGAATTCGCCAGAACAAAGGGCTGCTCGCGCAGAGCAACAGGTGCAGGACATTCGTGTGCAACACCAGATGTCTGCGATTGCAGAGAAAGGCGAGACGTTCTACACGAATGAAGTGATGCCGGCCCTCAACATGATTGCTAAGGCACTGCCATCCATTCCTGCGGAAGAACTTGCCGAGAAGTTCCAGATGGCGATGTACGCGCACGTCGAACGCGCTCCCAACGGAGAAGCGTATATCCCGGCGTCACGCTACGATGCTGTCCGTCAGTACATCCTCGACGATTTGGCAGTATGGGCACAGGCGCAGCACGGTCGCCGCTCTCGCGCAACCACCTCGTCTCCGCAGCGGGAGACACAGAAGGCGTTGGCAGAACGGGATCAAGCTCGCATTGAGTCGCAGAAAGCCAAACGCGCCGTAGGACAGAAGACTCTCCCCGTTGGCAGTGCTGGCAAGCCGTCTGGCAAGCCGAAAGCCTATACGGGCAACACCGTTGATGATGCCGTGGCGAGTGCGTTGAGTACGGCGTTGTCGTCATTCCGATAATTCATTCCAAGAGGTTTCGATGCCCGCTCCTACAATTATCACCGATGCCGAACTAACCGGCCTCCTGAAGAACGTGTATTCGCAGTTCCGTGAGAAGGTGCAGAATCTTGTCACGCCCCTCCTCGCGCAGTTGGAGAAGGGTCGTTCTGGCGGCCCGCGCAATATGCGCTGGGGCGGTAACAACGTGTTCTTTGATGTCGTGACTGGCCGTCCCTCTGGCGCGACGTTCTCCAACTCTGGTTATTTCCCGCCCGATACGACGGCGACCGAAGTACAGGCCAATGTCGGCATTGTCCGCGCTTACACCACCCGTCAGGTTGACGGTCTGGCGTTCGTTGGCACGCAGTCCAAGGATTCGGCCTTCACGACCATCGCCAGCAAGACGATGGAAGAAATCAAAAACGCTTCCATGCTGCTCATGCAGCAGGCGTTGCATAACAAGCAGGACGGTATTGTTGCCATTATTGGCACGGTAACGGACTCTACGCACATTATCGTTTCCTCGCCGTATGGCGTGACGAACGCGGGTCAGGGTTCGCTCCTCCTGTCCGTGGGTGACTACATCGCCGTCCGTGCAACGGGTGGTGCAACGCTCCGTTCTGGCAAGGCATCAATCACGGCTATCACGAACAGCGGCGACAACGCCACGCTGACGCTGAGTGCTGCGATTACGTCGATGGCGGCAACGGACATCATCATTAAGGCCACGGCGAGCGATGACTCGTACAGCTACGCGATGAACGGTCTCATCAACATCACGAATCGTGCTAACGGCTACGCCTCGCTACACAACATCAGCAACGCGACGTACAGCATCTGGGATGCCACCCGCATGACGGCGGGCACGGACACGCCTGACGCGACTCAGCCGACCGAATCGGACATCTGGGACTTGATTCAGCGCATCGCTGGTCGCTCTGGCAAGGACGCCAACGTGAAGCCCAAGGACTTCCTCCTCATGACCACTCCGGGCATGGCGAAGAAGCTCATGGAGAGCATGGTGGCGCAGCGTCGGTTCACCGCTGGCGAGTTTGGGACGACGATCAAGGGTGGCTACAAGGCCATTGAAATCTGTGGTATCCCGTGCGTGACGGACTACTACGTCCCCGCTGGCACGATCTACCTCCTGCACATCCCGTCGCTGGCGTGGGTGGATGCGAAGGATTGGGGCTTCGTGGAGTTTGAGGGCGCGGGTCCGTGGCGTTGGTTGTCTGGCCGCGATGCGTTTGAAACGACCTACGGCTGGTACGGCAACCTCGCCTGTCTGGCGCGAAACGCGCATGGCAGCATCACAGGCTACACCGACACGGCTCGTTACAGCCACATTTAGTCGCGGTGGGGGGTGGTAGCACTTCGGCTGCTGCCCCCCATTGGGATCAACTTGGAGACTAGATGGCCTATAACTTTTTTGCTCCGAAGCCGGGTCGCCTTGGGACGCTGCCTGTCCCACTGACCAGTGGCCGTTTGAATACGGGCACACTGGCGGCTGGCACCCAAACGCACAACATTGGTGGGTTTCCTGCCAAGTCGTATGTCAATCGCGCTACGCTGTGTGCGGAAATCTTCCCCACGGCAGCTACGTCCTGCGTGGCGACGCTGTTTAAGATGACGGGCGCGACGGCGGTGGCCCTGACTTCGGGGTTGGACATTAACACCAAGACGGCTGACACGCCGTTGCAGTTTGTGTTCCTGACCACGACCACAGACGCCCAGCGCACATTGACCACGGCTGACAGCCTTCGCGTGTCTATCGTGACCGTAGGGGCCGTGTCGGTGCAGCCCGAAGATGTGACGGTGGTGGTCGAACTGCTGGTGCAAGAGTAACATGGCATCGCCCGTGATTCTGGTGAATCCTGCGGGCATCCCCGAGCCGTCGCCTGAGATTCAGCGGCGGCTTCGGGCGGTGCATGGGGGACTCAAGTTGCGACTGACTGATACAGGTGTCCCGACATGGGGCGTCTGCATGGAGTGGCAACCGGACGACCGTCGCTGGGAGTGGGTGCAGAACGAGAGCTATGATGCTCGCATGGCCTACGACATTATTGGCTATCTTCCGCTTGACTGCTCAGTTGATGAAGCGCCAGCGTACTTGAGCAAGATGGTCCGTGCGTTCCCACGGGACGACATCCAGCGGCTGTCAAACTCGGTGGAGAGCTACAATACGGGTGTGGTGAGTGCCGCCGTGGACGAAGCGATTGGGGATATGCTGGACAGCGCCGATCCGACCACGATCCGTCGTGGCCGTGGCCGTCCTCGTAAAGTCAGCTAAGGAGAACAGATGGCCGTCATTTCCCTTCAGCAACTGATCTCGGACACCCGCGAGTACATGGATGCGGTTGGCTCAACGATTCGCTGGTCAGACTCGCTGATTACGACGGTCTTGAACAGCGTGTTTGACAGCGAGTGGTCGAACATCCTCAACGCCGCGCCGTACTATCGGTTTGCCCAGCGCACGGTCACCACCGATGCCAACGGGCAGTTTGCGTTTACCACGCTGAACAACGGGACTGGCGATACGCAGCAGTTGTTCTACCGCATCATGTCGGTCAGTGACGGCAACGTCCTGTATGGACAGACGCGGTTTCAGGATGTGCCGCTGGCGACCACCACCAATTACCTGCCGACCTACCCGCGCTTGTATTACATCGCGGGACAGTCTGTGCAGATTTTGCCAGTCAGCCCAGCGCAGTCGCTGTACGTTGGCGTGAACTACAAGCCTACGGCGATCTCTGATCTGGCCGGTGTGACATCTACGATAGACTATCCCAACAACGCACATCTGATTTTGGTCTGGATGGCGGCGGCACAGTTGCTGCTCAAGGGTGGTGCGGAAGCGGCTGCGGCGTCAAACCTTAAGACGCTGGCCGATGACGAGCGCAAGACGCTGCTGGACGACATTCGCCGCATGACGATCAACCCGACCATGATGGCCTATCCCGACCAGAAGTATGACTGGAGTGGCGGCTGATGGCGCAGGGGCGCGAGAAGATCGTTGACCAGCAGCCGCGCTTTGACGGCGGCTTAAACAGCGTGTCCGATGACTCGGCGTTGCTGCCCAACCAGCTACGCAGAGCCGAGAACGCACGGCTCACGGACTACGGGGCCATTACTAAGCGGGGTGGGACACGACGGACTTCGACCAGTGCGTTGGCCGCAGCGTCAGTTCTGAACGGCTACACATGGCGCAAGGACGGTGGCACCCAGCAGTTGATGGCCGTGTGCAATGGGTTGCTGCATACGTCTACGTTTAGCGCCAGTTACCCGTGGACATGGACGGCCCAGACTGGGGCGCTGTCGTCGTCGGTCGCGCCGTCGTTTGCTCAGTTCCAGAATGGCAGTGCTGATGTCGTCTACATCGCAGACGGTGGGCTGCTAAACGTGTGGGACGGCACCACGCTGTCTACGGACATTGCGGGGACCATTGCCGTTGAGACGATCACCGTGCATAACCAGCGGCTGTGGGGCTGTGGCAACTCGGCGTTCCCTGACTCGATCTTCTACTCGTCGCTGAATAACGGCAGCACGTTTGCCAACGGTGCGTCTGGCGGTGGACAGATTATTGTCCGCACGTTTGCCGACGAAACCGTGGTGGGCTTGGCCTCGGTCAATACGTCTTTGCTAATCTTCCATCGTCGCGGTATCTCGCGATTGACGGGCTATGGGCAGGACGATATTACGGTCCTCCCGCAGGGTCTGACCGCAGACGTTGGCACTATCGCGCCCAAGTCCATTGTCAGCATTGGCAACTTGGCGTTCTTCATCTCAGAGAGAGGGCTGTACCGCTGCAACGAGTCAGAGGTCAGCCCTGTCGGCACGGTCGATACGCCTGACCCGACCTTGGCCGCGATCCGCAGCCTGTCCGTAACCGATTTTGCCAGCATCCGGTCTGCGTTTAACCGCGCTACGCGAGAGCTGTGGATCAGCATCCCAGATTTTGGCGTGTATGCGTATCACACGATCCTGCAAGCATGGTCTGGTCCGTGGGACACTGGCTATGTCACGCCAGCGACCACGGCGATCTTTGACTCGCTGGACTCCAACGGACTTCCTGCGCTGCTGAAGGGCGATGCGACGGGATATGTCACCGTCTGCGATGCGCCGGGGGTCTATGTAGACAACCAACTGGCAAACGGGACAGGCGGGACGGTCTACACGATGACTGCCCAGATGCACCGGATGTTCTGTGGCGATGAAGCGACGGCCAAGTCGCTCCGCTTTGGCTACCTCACCGCGCAGTTAAAAGGCTCGCTGGCGACCGATGTCACATGGCGCACGGACATTGATGCAGGAGCCTTTACCTTGCCCACCACCTCGTCTGGGACAGGCGTGTGGGGCACGGGCGTGTGGGGCACGGGCGTGTGGGGTGGTGCCAGCACTCAAAACTATCGGGTGCAAATGGGCGGGACGGGCTACTACATCGACGTATTTATCATCGACTCTGGCACGGCTGCGCCTATCTTTAGCAAATTTCAGTTAGAAACCTTTGCGCTGGGGAGGCGCTGATGGCACAGACAGTGGGCCAGCATGGCCTTGCCGCATTTACCAATCCGCAGAACGGCGACTCGCTTGACGCTACGGTGGTCCGAGCGAACGACAACTCTGTGCGTGATTCGTATGTTGATCACGACAGCGATAGTGGCATCCATGTGCAGTCGTCGTTGATTGCCGCCCGCCCTGCGGCTGGCACGGCTGGCCGCAAGTGGCTGACCACCGACACGGGTGATGTCAAACTGTGGTTTGACAGCGGATCGGCTTGGGTGGACATCTCGTACTTGTCTGTCAACGGTGGAGCGATCACCGGAACGCTGAGTGTGTCAGGTGTGCTGACGGCAACGGGTGGTGTGACGGGCAATCTGACGGGCAACGTCACGGGTAACGTGACGGGCGCAGTGACTGGCAACGCTAGTACGGCGACCACACTGCAAACGGCACGGGCGATTAACGGCGTGTCGTTTAACGGCAGCGCCGATGTGACCGTGACGGCAGCGGCTGGCACGTTGAGCGGGGCAACGTTGGCCTCTGGCGTCACCGCCTCTTCGCTGACTAGTGTCGGCACGTTGTCTGCGCTAGCAATGGGCGACAACGTAATTACCCGTCCACGGTTCACGGACTACGCCGAGACGTACACCACGCCGACCATTAGCGGAGGTACGCTGACGCTGAATCTTGAGAACGGCAACGTGTTCCGCGTCTCCCGCAACGCCATTATCTCTACGATCACCATCAGCAACCCGCCAGCAAGCGGCAATGCGGGATCGTTCACGCTGATTTTTGACGCCAACGGGACGAGCTATGCCATTACATGGCCCGCTGCGGTCAAGTGGCCCGCTGGCGTTGCGCCAACGATTACGACGACAAGCGGCAGGAGTGATCTGTTTGTGTTCTACACGAACAACGCCGGGACGACATGGTACGCCATGACGTCTGGGCAAGACTTTGTGACGACCTGACCCATGCTTGCTAATCGACTACAGATGGCCGCAAGTAGCACCCGTGCTAGTCAGTTGCTATATGACACGGCTGGCACCTACACGTTTGTCGCGCCAGCGGGTGTGACGAGTGTCAGCGTGTGCTGCATTGGTGGGGGAGGCGGGTCAACGAGTGGAGGGGCAACCGCCGCTTCCGCACGGGGTGGCGGTGGTGGGGCATTGGCCTATGTCAACAGTATTGCCGTGACTCCGGGCGGTTCCTACACCGTTGTCGTCGGCGCTGGTGGGACGAACGGCACGACCAACGGGGGCGCATCAACGTTTAACAGCACCTCTTGCGCGGCCAACGGTGGGCAGGGTGGCGGCAACGGAGGCGCTGGCGGCACCGTGTCGGTTGGCACGGGTGGCGCTGGTGGTGCTGGTGGTACGGCCAACTACGGGTACTCCACGGACGCTGTGCCTTCTACCCCTTTGTACGGGGGCGGTGGGGGCGGCGGCGCTGGAGGATACAGTGCGGCGGGTGGCGCTGGGGGCAACAATCAAAGTGCTGTGACGACCACCTCTGGCACCGCAGGAGCCGCAGGGACGGGTGGTGCTGCGGGCGGTGGTGGTGGTGGGGCAGGCACGAATGTGGCCGTCCTCTACGAGGAAGTCAAAGGCTCTTTCCCCGGTGGAAGCGGCGGTGGCGTTGGCATTAAAGGAACAGGAACCAGCGGAGCCAGCGCCTCTGGTGGGACGTACAACAATTCCAACCCCGGTCCCGGCAAGGGTGGCTCTGGCGGCACTGACGGCACATTTGCTACCAGCGGCGGTGCATACGGAGGAGGGGCTGGCTCTGGTTCTGGAGGATATGCATGGGATCCGCCAACCAATCCAGCGGGAGGCTATGTGAGTTATGGGGCTTCCGTCCCCGGTGGTGTTGGCGCAGTGCGTATTCTGTGGGGCGGTGGGCGGTCGTACCCGTCAAACGCAGCGGACGTTTAACACTTAATCACACAGGATCATGGCAACGTTTAACAAGTTCAACGCTTTCGTCGAAGCCGTTGCGGAGAAGGTGCATAACTTGGGCACCGACACGCTGAAGGTCATGCTGACCAACACGCTGCCAACAGCGGCGAACGCGATCAAGACGGACATCACGGAAATCTCGGCGGGCAACGGCTACACGGCGGGTGGCAACACCGCGACGCAGACCTCCTCCTCGCAGACCAGCGGCACCTACACGCTGGTCCTTGCTGATCCTGCGTCCTTCACCGCTTCTGGCGGCTCGATTGCCACCTTCCGCTACGCCGTCCTCTACAACGACACCGCTGCCTCAAAGAATCTGATCGGCTGGTGGGACTACGGCAGTGCCGTGACGCTGGCGTCTGGCGATTCGTTCACCGTAGACTTTGATCCGACCACGGGCGTTCTCACGCTGGTCTGAGGCTAACACATGGCAGACAACGTAGGCTACACCCCCGGCACGGGCGCAACGGTTGCTGCCGATGACATCAGCGGCATCCTCCATCAGCGGGTCAAGATTTCTCTTGGCGCGGATGGGACGGCAGTTGATGCACCGGGCGACGGCACGAACGGCATGGACGTTGACATTACGCGCTTGCCGACGATCACCACGTTCAAGTGCCAGACGTTCACGACAGCACAGACCGGAGTTGCTATTTGGACGCCTGCCGCTGGCAAAGCGGTGGTGATTACGGCGCTTCAGATTCAGTCGTATGGCACCACGGCGGGGACGGCAATTGTGTGGTTTGGCGCAACTGCCGACGCGACGTACACGCGAAGCACAGATGCGCCGCTGTTTGACGGGGAATTTGCGCCCTCTGCGACGAACAAGCCGGGGGTCTATGTTACCTATCCAGCACACCCTCGCGGCACGGCAGACTATGTGCTGCGTCTGACCACCACCAACGCGCAGTCCATCACCGTCACGGTGTGGGGCTTTGAGATTTAGGTGGCAACCACGTTTTTTCTCCGAAACATTGCCTCGTCACTGGGTGGTGCTGGGCAGTTTTCTATGGGGCAGCGGCGTGGGAACGCGGTGACGACGGCGGTGACGACGTCAGTTGCCAGCGGGACCAACATTCAGCTCACAGAAACGACGGCTGGTGGTCAGGCGGTGACGTTCTTTTCAGAACCGTTGACGGCGGGCGTCACTATTAGCGGGACGGTGACGCCAAACCTCCGAGGGCTGGAATCGGCGAACGCCGTCAACTCGGGGTTGGCGCTGTTGGTCGAGCGGGCGAACAACGCAGGGGTGGCGCAGTCAACGGTCATTGCGCGGCAAGTCATTGGCGCCGAGCTGACGACCTCCGAAACCGCCCGCACTGCCGCCCTCACGCCGACGTCAACGGCATTCTCGGCCGGCGAGCGTATTCGGGTGACGATCTCGCTAATTAACGTGGGCACGATGGGCGGCGGCACGGTGACCATGCACTACAACGGCGCAGCCGCCGCAGCGAGTGGCGACAACTACATCACGTTCACCGAAGACTTTGTGACCGACGACATTCAAGATGTGTCCCCGTTTGAGATTAAAGGCTCTAACGCATACTACGGATGACTGACAACATCGTGATGGGCGCATACGCGACGGAAGCGGACGCGCAGGCCGCGATTGACGGCGGCGTGTTTACCGGCGTGCCGGTGCTTGAACTGTCAATCGTGGAAGATGGGCCGATTGATACTCCTTGGTGCGTCTGGTGGGCGCGTCCGAACTCCTAGCCATACCAATCATGCCTCGCTATACCATTACCACGCAGACCAACGTCTCCCTCACGGCCAGCACGGCTAAGACGATTGCTGCCGTCAGCACCCCTGCTACCCGTCGTGCCAAGTTGGTTGGCGTGTCGGTGAGTTTTGACAGCGTCACCGCAACCGATGGCAGCGTCTTGGTCGAGATCGTGCGGTCGGACGGCACCACCGCTGGCACGGCAACCTCACGCACCCCTGTGGCTATCGACTCGTCTGAGACGGCGGCGTTGTGCAGCGGTTTCGTGAACTACACGGCAGAAGCCACCACGTTTACGGTGGTGGACGAGAAGCGGATTACGCCTGTGGGTGGCACGCTGATCGAACCGTTTGACTTTGCCAGCCAGCCGATGGTGGGGGCGACGAGCAAGCTGTTGGGTGTGCGGTTGACCAGCCAGCAGAATCTGACAAACGTCCGCTGTACGTTGACCTACGAGGAGTAGCGCCAGCAATGGGCTATTTGAGCGCAGAGACACTAGATACCAGCGGTGGAGGCGGGACATTTACTGTTCCGTCTGGCTGCACGTTTTTGCTGGTAAAACTGGCCGTTAGCACAGGAGCAGTTCCTAGTTCTGTGACGCTTGGTGGGACTTCTGCCACTACAGTGGCAACGGTGGACAACGGCGACTCTTTAGCTGTTGGTGTCTACTCAAGGGTATCGCCTGTCATTGGGTCGTTGGCTCTTGCGTTCAGTTCTGGCGCAGCATACGCAAAGGCCACGCTGGAGTACTATGACAACATTGACTCTGTGCGAGGCAGTGCAACGGCGGGCGGAAACTATGCCACATCGTTTTCACTCGGCGTAACGTCTGTTGCTGCTGATTTGTGTTCCGATTTCATCGTCATCCAAGAAAACGCCACCGCAACGGCGGGTGGATCGCAGACGCTAATCTTGTCCAGCACGTTCGCGGTCACGCCAAAGATGTACGCGGCGTCTCGCCAAACTGCGTCTGGTACGACGACAACGTTTAGCTGGACGACAAATGGCGCTGGTCAGAGACAAGCGCACGTTGCGGTGGCGTTGATACCTGCCGCTCCTTCGTCTGGCAGCACTCCCGCCTTTGGTCGCTACCGCATTGCCGGGGCGCGTCGGTAAGTGTCCCTCCTAACACTCCTCTCCGCTGGCGTTGCCGCCGCCACAGGGATCGTGGCGCGGGGTGTGGTGCGTCCGGTCTTTGTCCCAAAAGCCACAGGGCCGGTTAATCGGAGTGGCCCACAGGTTCTCCGCGCTCGACGGATAGCCTCGGCAACGTCCCTCACGCTGACCGCTGCCGTTGGCGCGTTCTTAGCAAGCGGGCAAGCAGCCAACTTCCGTGTGTCTCGCGCCTCTGCGGCTGGCGCGTTTGCTTTGACAGGACAGCCTGCCACACTCAGGGCTGGCAAATCGCTGACCGCAGCGGTGGGCACTTTTATCCTGACTGGGCAGAGTGCCTCGTTCCGCATCACGCGGGTGATGTCAGGAGCCGTTGGGTCATTCACGCTGACTGGGCAAGACGCGGTTCTGCGGGCTGGCAAAATGTTGGTGAGTGGGGCTGGTGCCTTTGCGCTGACTGGCAAGAGCGCCACTCTCCGTTTGCAGCGGGTACTGACTGCTTCGGTGGGATCGTTTGCCTTGACTGGCAAAGATGCGACCCTGCTCAAGGGCAAAGTCCTCATTGCCAGCGCAGGATCGTTCACGCTGACGGGACAAGCCGCCACCTTCTTGGCGGGCGTCTTCCAGACGGGACAGCATCAGGTCGCGCTGTTCCCAAATCCGGTCAACGCAGCGGGTCCGATTGACGCCAACATCGTGCGGTCGAACGACAACATCACCGCTGCCGCCTACAACGCCCATGATGCGGATACGGCGATCCACATCCGGTCAGGGGCGCTGGCTGTCCGTCCAACGACGGCGACGGAGGGCAGCGTGTATATCGGGACCGACACGCTGTTCATGTACATCTACACCAGTGGTGCGTGGAATCGGGTACTTTAAGAGCGGGATTCTTCTAGGAGGGTAGGGACATGGCAAAGAAGCGTGGTGGGTTGGCGGGGCTGTATGACCGCAACAAGGGCATCATCAAGACGGTGGCTCCGATTGCCGCTGGGTTTATCCCCGGCATTGGTCCCATGCTTGGCGCTGGCATTGGCGCGGCAATTGGTGGGCTAGACCGTGAAGGCAAGAGCGGGATTGGCCTTGATGTCATGGGCGCAGCCAAAGGTGGCCTGAGTGGCTACGGTGGAGCCAAGCTGGGTCAAGCGGCGAAGGGTGGGCTTGCCAATATGTTTACGGGTGGGGGGAAGGTTGCGTCTGGGGCACAGGCAGCGGGCGTTGCCGCAAAGTCTCCCGTTGGTGTGCTCAACGCCCCGACTGACTTTGCCGAAACTCCTATGCCAGCTCCTATGCCTTCTCCTATGCCCGCTCCAAACCCTGCCATGTCAAGTCAAACTCCGTGGTGGAAAAGCAAGGAAGGACTTGGCTTTGCTGGCAGTGCCTTGCAGACGGGCGCTGGCATCCTTGGCTCACAGGCGCAGGGTGCGCGGGAAGAGCGGGACTACGAGGAGCAGCAGCGGCAGCTACGCGCTCGCGCTGAACTGATGGCAATGTTTGCCCCGCAGATGGCTGGCAACCTTGGCATGAAGCTCCCTTACGGCGGGGCGTAATCATGGCAACCAGCACCGCATTTGGCACACTGCCAAACCCTACGACCCAGCTCTTCGGTGGGAACGCTGGCGGTGGGATGGCTGGCGCTCCTCCACAGCAAAAAAAGCCTGTCGCGCAGCAAGGACTAGCCCCCGGCACCACGCCCACGTTCGCCCAGTTGCAGCAGCAGGGTCAGGCCCGCCCTGCTCCTGCGGCGGGTATGGCTCCTGCCGCTGCCCCTGCCCCACAGCAGCCACCGATGCTGTCGGCACTCAACACGCAGTTGAACCAGCCACAGGCCCCAGCGCCAGCGGCCAAACGGCAGTTCACGCCACAGGAGCTGACTGCCGCGAGAGAGCGGTTTAAGAGCTTGCAGGAGACTAGCCTTGCCAACATCAATAAGGCAGCGGCTGGGTGGGGTGACAGTGGCCGCTCCATTACTGGAGCTTTTGCTGACACTCCCGATCTGAGTGGCATGGCAGGTGGTGGCGGTGGTACTGCGGGCAGTGCCTCATATGCGGGTGACACGTATTCGTATGGGAGAGACGAGAACGGTTTGCCAACCGCCACATTCCGTCCAAATGCTGGCGCTCCACAGGACATTCGGCAAGCGTTACCAGAAGACTTGCGTGAGGCGCTGGCGGCAGCACAGGCTGAAGATGCTGCGGCTTATGAGGGATCGCCCCAGCAAGCGCAGGACAGGCAG
>Ga0209296_1000335_pt1 | contig 39966 bp, 48 predicted proteins | sample S_130206_EF_Meta_FD_187319 | JGI IMG/M metagenome (GOLD analysis project Ga0209296, IMG submission 187319) | Freshwater microbial communities from Lake Simoncouche, Canada to study carbon cycling - S_130206_EF_MetaG (SPAdes) (version 2) | ecosystem: Environmental > Aquatic > Freshwater > Lake ... | reverse complement strand
ATCTGTCGATCATCTAGCCACGCCCACTCATTGAGCGAATCTAGAATCGACTTCACATGGTTATCAATGTCACCTAGCGGGAACAGGCTTGTGATCTTCTTCGGGGAACGACAGAAGAAAGTCACCTTCACCTTAAGTGGTCCTGCGAGGGGGCAGCCCTTGGGCTTTTTAATTGCACCAAGGGCTGCCTTCGCTTCTTTTCTGTAGTTCTCATAGGTCTTACCGTAGTAGGCAAAGCCCTTCCTAGATATGCGAGGACGGCTTGCCGGAGTAGGTTCAACCCAAAGAACTAATTTCAAAAGTCGGACTCATCTTCCGTTGTGGCAGCCTTCGGGGCTTCGGTCTGCTTGGTGAATCCCTCAGTAGCCTTGAAGCCATAGGCATCAAAGTTATCCCCGGGGGTGTACTCACGGAGTTCGCAGATCTGTACTGCCTTCATGCGAAGGGAGATACCTGCACCAACCATTGCCGTGAAGTAAGGAACGATCTCAAAAGCAACCTTGATCTGTGAACCCGAACCAATGTTCGGAGGCGCATCAAGTGCAGTACCCTGAGCATCAAACAGGACAGGCTTCTGCGCCCACGACTTCTCCGCGTTTCCTGCCTTCGCCTTCAACTTGAACTTGATGCGAACTAGTGAATCGTCCGTTTCCTTAATAGGCAATCCGGAACGCTTCAACTTCTTGCCGCCCTTCTCCTTGCAGGTCTCCGTGTAAGCAGCATCGGCTGCCTTCGTGAGTTCGACAAGGAATGCAGCAGCAGTCTTGTCCTTCGGGTTCAACTCCAACTCCACGCTGTACACCCCATCAGCATCAAACTTGGTATCCGGCGCGTTGAGGCGTGGATAGACTGCGGTACCGAGCGGGGAGGTGATGCGTGCAAACTTCTTACTCATGGCGTTCTCTTTCTTTTCTAGGATCCTAGACTAATTGAAATAGTAGTCTGAATCCTTGACCTTTGATATGTCCAAAGAACCGTACTTTGGCACTTCGGGTATTGTACAGGAAGAAGGCAGATATGTCAATAGCCCCTGACGGAACTCCTCAAGCAGGTCTCTTGAGAAGATGTCAACCGTTGCGTGTCGCACACACGAAGCAGTAGTCATGTAGTCAGCCGAAAGGCACAGGATTTGGTCATGTACTGCACCAAGGTTTTGAATGCCGTTTGCTGCACACATATTAATCGTGTGTCCTAGCAGTCCACCGAAGCCGTCCAACGAATGGATATAGTTAGCAGGACCGCCATTAAGTGCTTTGCGTTTGCTTTGTAATCCGTTGTCTTGGCGCAGCGATAGCACCTTAGCCTTGGCACCGATGCGAGTAGATACGGTAATGGTGTCGTAGTTTTCATAGCGCATACGAACAGGGAAGCCGATGGGCGTCATCCAATGAGGCGTCACATCGTTATCAATAAGCACACTAATACAACCACGAATGAAATCCATTCCACGCTTTGCAGAGCCAACAACATCATCGATAGATTCCCAAATTATTTTGCCTAGAAAAGCAATCGGCTTGTAGGTCTCAAGTCCAAACGGATTCTCACCTGTCTTACGCATCTTGTCTTCAAGCCACTCACGCGTGTAGTTGATACATGAATGCATTGTCAGCCCATAGGGCAGGGTCATTGTCTGACGCTTGGTGGTGTTGCGATCAATACCAAAGCGAAGCAGTTGGGGAGCCATTGGATCCTCAGACTTCTTCAGGCGTTCAATGACCGCTTCAGCCACGAATCTGTACGGATCAGAAGGACAGTCGGAAGGCAGGACGTTGGTTGCTAGGGCTGCAACAGGATCCCGCAACAACATAGAATAGATCTGTAAACCCTGAGTAGTAGCATCCATTGAGATGGGTAGGCGGCTTACAAAGCCTTTGCCATGCTTCCACAAGCCATTAAGTTCACGACAGGCAGCAGCAAACGCGAATGGTTCGTCTGCCTTGAGCCACAAGCGATTAGCCCAAGGGTCTCGTGCGATCTGTTCAATGGTTGCCCTGTTGCCCTCGACCCACGCTACTCTTTTTTGAAGAGGTTCTTTGTCGAGACCGAACTTATTAGCAACCTGAATGTATAGGGGAAACTGATCAGCATCACTATGTAGGGGTTTACCGTTTGCAAAACGAAGCATAGACTTAGCATATGAAACACCCTGTGGTTGCAAGAAGAGGGGCAGGGGATATCCGCGTCCACGAAAGTCTAATTGATGTGGGAACCACAGGGACTTGAAGTCCTTCATCTTGTCACCGATGAACAAGGCTTTCAAGGTCAGGAGTCGCTGTGACTCATACGATTCATTTAGGAAGTGAACCTTAGCCGCAGCCTTGCGCCATTGCCTTCGTGCATCATCGTTCGTGTTGATATCGCTTGGTTTCGTAGGCAGTTGCTCATCAAGTGAAGGAGGCAGACCATCAAGTGAGATGCCTTCTTTCCAACAATCTTTAACCAACTCAAGTGTAATCGGATCGATAGCCCACGGAGTATTCTGAATGAAGTTGACGGACGAATACACGCCCGATGACAGTGAAGTTGATAGTGATTCTTGGTAAGCCTTCGATCTGCTTTTTACGAGAGGTCGAGGCTTCCACTCAAGCGAAGCGTAGCCGCCAATCCAAGGGTTATTCCATTCTAAAGGCTTCTCAACGGTAGGCAAGAACATCGGCTCAAGCGTCTCGTGATACTCGTGACAATTTTTGATCCACTCGCGGATATCTTTGGATGCCTGAATGACGCAGTAACGGCGCCCACGAGCATTTAACTTGGTGATCAGTTCCACAATGCCTGTACGAGCAGCCATCATCTCAATCAGCAGCAGCCCGACAGACAGCGCATCAGCCTTAGCCCATCGCGTAGTGACCAAGTTGACTGCCTTGGCTGCTTCACGCGCAAACCTGCGTTTAAACTTCTGTCCAACCTTCTTGAATGTTTTCTTCTGTACTGTGCGAAGGAAATCGGGGCTGTTAGCAGCGAGGTCAGCGAGAAGAATCTCATCTTCAATAGCGCGACCGATAGCAACACAAGTACTAGTCAGCATTCGTTCTTGCGACAGCGCATCAACGACCACCTTAGACGCAATGACGGCAATCTTGGCGGGATCTAGTTGCTGCAAGAAGGACAGGCACCGATGCCTACGACCTGCCCCGGTAGATGATTTAGCAATCCAATTCTCAATTTCATTTGCCAATTCAGTAGTGCAGCGATTAAGCATCATCCGTCCGGGGATGGTGTTGCTCTCTGCTGCAATGCGGTGGGCTTTAGCAGTACGGTTTTGATACCGTTGCTTGCCAAGTTCAACCATTTCCTTGTCGAGTTTGCTTTGGCGCATAGGGTTTCTAGGATCCTAGAAAAAGTATACCATAAAAAAACCTCCGGCATACACCGAAGTGTATACAGGAGGCTCGAAAGGAAAGGAGAACGCTGTTTTCACAGCGCGTGGATTATATCAAGCCAACAGGTAGGAAGCCTTGAGTTGCTTCTCAAAGTTCATCACGCGCTGCGGACGCTCCGTAATGGTGAACTCCTTAGCGAGGTGCGTGTACGCATTGTGGACATTCCACAAGCACATCCTGTTGCTGTCGTAATCAAACGAAGGATTCATTGCCTCATCTACAAAGTCAACAACCGAAGACTTAGGCAACAAACCGCTACGACCAAGGTTAACAGCAAAGGTAGACAACTGCTGCTCATTGGTGAATTTCTGACGCAAACCATTGTAGAAGATAGAAGCATTAGTCACCTCTTCCTCAAAGGAGTTAACAGCGGCTGAGATCATACCCGGCAAGCGATCCCACACATGGGTAGTGTGTTTGGTCTTGAGGATGTGATCGGCAACCATCAGCCCGTTAGAACAGGCGAAGACCCTACCTCCGAAAAGGATTGAGGCAGGACGGGTCATGTTGTAACTGTTGACCAAGGCGCAAGTCCACTCCATCTCAGGGTTAGTAATGGTGGGCTTGCTGACCGTCATGTTAGACACGAAGATTGGCTTGGAGTGATGCACAACGTGCGACTCCTTGCTGACGGTGTAACCACGGTTCTCAAACTGTCGGACGGTCAGGTTCCACAAGTCTTCCTGCGGTACCGGGGTGTACGAAGCAGTAGGAGCGGGGAACGGGATCGATGCCAAGTTGCCGAGCGAACGATAAGTGTTCTTCATTGCAGTAACCTTTCGAGTAGTTTCTAGGATCCTAGAATTATTTATTCTTCCGCTTAGAAGGCGGCTTGAATGCCAAACACAAACTGATGAATATGTCCTCTGACTCAGATAGCCAAAGTTTATTCTGATCAACACGCCACACAACGAGTGAAGCGAAGTTGAACGCCATCTCTTGGTCTCCTGCACTAGAGTAGTCCCAAGTTTGTTTAACAGTATCGGTGATTAGAAACCGTTCACTCACTCGCCCCCCTGTACCTCGGCTATGTCTAGCCAACCAACACGGGTGCGTTCTTCATCGATCCAAGCGGCGATAGAGTAAGCCTTGTGCGTCTTGGGATCGACAAGCAGTAGTGAGATGACGTAATCACCTTCGTTGAGGTTGTCTCCGGCGATACCGATACCCGCAACAACGCAACCCGCAAGCGGTCGAGCGCGGTTGAAGTGGTAGGTAGCACCCGCAGGGGTGTCAGCATCGGGCTGAATACCTTTCCAATTAGAATCTTGCATAGCAGTTCTCCTTTCTAGAGATTCGCGTTATTGGGTAAAGAGGGGTATGCGCGACCCACCCCATTGAAAGGCTTAGGACTTGATGGTAACAGGAATGCGCTTGAGCAATTCGTTTACTACAGCAAACGCCAATTCTCGCACATCAATCTCTGAGGCAAGCGCGGACAGATCCAATTCAGACGCAACATCTGAGCAGGACATCTCTTGAGCAACATCATACGCGGAGATATGTTCTGCAACATCAGAGGCAGAGATATCGTCAGCAATGCACTCAGCAACGTCTGAGGTGCTGAACTCTGAGGCGAGATCCGACAGGCTGATCTCCTCTGCAACCGCCTTGGCATCAGGCATGGGGTTCGACTTGATTGCGACCTGATCTGCGAGATACGAGAGGGTGTCTTCTGACAAACTAACGGTGAAATCTACCATTGTGTTCCTTTCGAGAACTTTTCTAGGATCCTAGAAGATATTCGGAAACGCTCCGAACACCTCTGATCCATGCGCCAATTGTACCAAACATTCTGTTGTTGTCAAGCGTTTACAATTCTGTATTTGTCCACAAAGTAACTGCGATTTGATGGATGCGGTCAACACGCAACGCGTCTTCGTAAGCAGCAATAGCAGTAGTCAAATCTTCAAGCGCCTTGTGTACGCCCTCGGTAATAGTGTCCCCATGATGCATGGCTACACCGTCTTCATTGAGGACGCTGTACGCGGTAATGTAACGCGCATCCTGCAAGGAAGCCAAGCCCGAATAAAACCCGGCGCCTTTGTCGGTCGTGACTGTTAGATAGATTCGCATTCTGTTCTCCTGTTAGGGTTTACAACAAACGGGGAATTCATATCGATGTTTCCCTTTGCCCGAAGTCCAACGATAGCACCACCAACGGTTAGTGGATCTGTATAGCGCCGATCATTCGCATCGCCGTTGATAACACGCCATTCTTTATAGCCACGAACAAAAGTTAATGGTAAGGGTTCATCGCGTTTAACCTTGAATACCATTGCAACATTTCCACCTTGGCGTAGGTATTCAGCGCAGTCCTGCCAATTCCTACCGGAGTATGACAAGGTCAGGTTGATGGCAGAATTGAATCTCAACGAGCGTAATGCACGAGCAAGACTCTTAGTGTAGTCGTAGTTATGCTCGGAGAAGTTGTAAATGTCAGGCGCAACATCTTCCCAAGGTATGTCACTCAGGACATTACTACGGAAGGCAAACTTCTTGTACTTAACACGGGCGGCGTTTAGTTCGTGATACAGATTACGGAAGAAGTAGTACGGCGATTCCATGAGGAAACGGGTCTTCTTGATCCGAGCCTCTACAACATTGCTGAAACGAGAGCGACCTGCGGTTACACCAAGGCAAGCAGCCTCGCACTCAGCCGAACGATTCGGACAGAGTTGATACCCCGACATTCCCGCAGGAGCCAAGGTAAGCCCGATGATGGGCAAGCCACCGCCCTTGGTGAACTTGGTGTTGCTGTCGGGTGATGACAGTAACTTTTGATAGTGACGCGGGAATTTATAACCCATGAGGTAGTCCCTGTGAGCCATCCACGAGGCGGCTTCAAGGGCTTCCCAATTTGGAACTTGCATACCTGATGTTGTAAGAAGAGTTAGCATATTTTCCTTTCGAGAAAAACTTTCTAGGATCCTAGAAACCCGTCGTTGAGTTCTAGGATCCTAGAAAGATTAGTGAGTGGACTCGTCGTTATACCCTAGGATCAACGCGACCATAAGGGCAGGGTAAAAGATGATGCAAATGCACCATCCGATAAAGACAAAGGCAGTCAAAGCATCGCCACCTGACCTGTCTTAAGATCAGCAATGGCATTCGGGACATCTAACTCCTTGCGTACCTCAAAGGCACGAGCAAGCATCCACCTGCTCATCAACTCAAAGCCGTGAGCCTCTGCTTCCTCTTTGGTAGCAAAGCGGCAGGAGTTGGTAGTGCGCTGCTTCTCTCCGGTATCGAAGTAGGCAGCCCACGACCCCGCAATGGGAAGAAACTGTTTCTGAATGACCTTCAGATCTTCGATCTCAAGTTGAATGGAGTGGACATAATCTCCACCACCAATACCCTCCGCTTGATCCTCAAGAATGAGGATGCGGGAATGTAGACAATCACAGACAATCTTGCGTTGGATTTCAGTAAGCACGGAGGCGTCCTTTCAATGCGGTTGCGAGGAGAATGTAAAACGATTCCGAATCAACGATACGATCCACAACAATCTGAGCAAATGTAGCATCGTTGCAACAGGCACAGGCAGCGTAAGGCGTAGTAACAGTTGGAGAAGGAGCCTCCTTGATATGAGCCTTCTCGTTTGCCTCATTGCCTACATCATCCAAGGCTTCCCCGATGTAGTCGAGGTCAGCGTGTAGGGTGTGGTAGACATGACGCCACTCTAACTTGTTGATGTTATCGAAGGTGATCTCTGAGGTGTTCTCAAGCCACAACTCTACGATGTCTGCTTCTCTGAAAAAGCCTTGGTCTGAGAGGTGTGGTACCAAATCACGGATGCGGTCTATTACAGTCTTCATGCTGATTCCTTTCGTGAATCTTCTAGGATCCTAGAAACACTACTGCGACACGCGTCACAGTATTCTTCTCCACCCGCCTCGCACAACTCGCAGTCATGCATGAAAGGCTTTGGAGCGTGTATTGTACGCGAAATAAACAGATTGTCAATAGACAGGCTGAGTGCGCGCTTGCTACCTAAGATAATCTTGGTGCGGGTATGCATTATTTATCCTCCGTATAAACCGCAATGGTTGCGATTGGTTGAACATTACACGCATTGATTTGATCGTTGCAAAGATCCTTAAAATGTTCGTCAGTAATAACAACGATCTGACACCCATTAAGTGTGTTCCAAGTTTCACCGTCAGGAAGAATGATGATTGTGTGTGTTTTCATTGTTTGTCCTCCAAATCAATTTCAAAGCCAACGCTTTCGACTACTTGAAACATTTGCATAAAGTAATCAGCGTGTCGATCCATCTCGCGAAAACGCTTGAGTTGCTCCGCGCCGAGTTCACGCGCCGTATCCTTTGACAAAGAACGACCACAATGACACGCAATGGTGTTGCGTCTTGGTACGCCTTTGTAAACGATGGTGTGATAAAACGGAAGTACCATTACAGTTGCTCCTTAATGATGTCTGCGATCTGAGCAAAGGTCAATTTAAGGTGATCGTTGATCTCTGACATATGATACTCCTTGCGAACACCTTCCTTCGTAGTTACATGGAGCATCGGATTAGATAGCATCGATGCCCATTCTGAAACAGGTGATTGAGGTACAGCAACCGAATAGAAATTCTCACCGTTGTTGTACTTGTGCTGCAACGCCATGACAGTAAAGAATTTGCTGCCAGACCCGATACGAGTCTCTCGTTCCTCCCACTTGATGTCGAACTCCTTGGCGAAGAGGTCACAGAGGACCCCCAACGGGCAGAAGCAGCCGTCCTTTGAGTGAAGGGTGTGGTGTCCTTGCTTGTACTCCCCTGAGCGGAGAGCGGCGATCCAACGAGTTTTAATATCAATCTTCATTTTGTTCCTTTCGAGAGTGTTTTTCTAGGATCCTAGAATTAGTTAGTGGCGTTTTCGATCTTCTTAACAGCGGTTTTGAGAAACTCAGCAACGGTGTTGATGCCCTGATTTTCCATGTTCTGTGCGAGAATGAACAAAGCGTGAGTAGTGAAGAACAGTTCTTCCTTGATACGCTTGCGCTCATCAGCAATAGCATGAGACTTTGCCATTCGCCCCGCCTTCATCATGTCATCAAGGCGTTCTGCTTCCGTATAGGTACGCGGTTCATAAGTGTGTTTTGGGTTTGGGAGTTGCATGGTGGGTTCCTTTCTAGGATCCTAGAATTAAGTTAGAGAGCGTTCTCTGACGCAGATTTGAAGTTGAGCGATAACGCCGCTGAGTACAACGCAATAATCGGTGCCATCTTTGATAGACTGATCCTGTAACTGTTGAAGCGTTCCAATAGGACACGCCACCATACGGCGAATATGGGTGCGTTCTTCTGCCCTACCTTGTACACGGGCGATCTCTATTTCAGACATACCACGGTAAATATCAGTCTCCATTGTGAGTTCCTTTCGAGAACTTTCTAGGATCCTAGAAGACCTGCAACGAGCAGGAGCCTCTTGGATCTGCGCCCATTGTACCATTGATTTGTTTCTTGTCAATAGCGTAGGAAAGTACAAATTGTTTGGACTATGTGGAGAAAGTCACACAAGTTAGGAATATTACAACGACTACCTGTTGGATCCCTGTATATATACCTAGTATAACCTAAGTAGTCCTAGGTCTATACCTAAGTAGTACTTCTCTTAGTCTTATATCTATTCTCTATTAGAGTCTTATATAAGGACTCAGGGATATCTATAGGTAACTACTAGTTTACTACAGGGCATACCCTAAAGCATACGAAAGTCTAGGATCCTAGAAGATCTCGTGTCATGCCCGAGGAGGGCGCCCCGATGACAGTAGATATGATAGTCATGCCCGAAGAGGGTACCCCGTATGACAGTAGATGATAGTCATGCCCGAAGAGGGTACCCCGTTGATAGTGAATGATAGTGGCAGGATTTTTTATTAGGACGCATTCCGGGTTGGCGCGTCAAATTATAAGACCAATAGCCGGGCTAATTATTAGGACGCATAGCTGGGCTAATCCTGGATTTCTGCCCATGAAATAACCCCGGCTACCCTTACGGGCAACCGGGGCTATCGTTTCTAGGATCCTAGAATCCTTATGCCTTGGCGCCGTTCACTACTACCAATTGGCTTTCCGCAGCATCGCGGAGCAATTCGTAGGCACCTTGCGCGTCATTCGGAGCGTATCGATTAGCACATGACCGGATAGCCTTAATCATGTCCATCCGGGTCAATTCCGTACTCTTGCCCTTGGCTGCCTTGGCTGCCTTGACCGGGTCAATGCTACCCTTGGCGTTTCGCAGGTCGGGATTCGCTGCGAGTTTCTTTGCCAATTCGACTACCTTGACCGGATCGTGACCCGTTGCCATCCGTGACCCTGCCACGCGCAGCGTATCCATCGGGAAGTCTGCAATGTCGAGCGTCCCATCCGCCACGATAGCACACCGGGCTACCGCAGCGTCAACCCATGCGTACTTGGTTGACTGTCCGGCAGTCGGCAGCGCCTCGGTCAGCAAGGCTAGCGCCCATTGTGTGGCATCCTTATGACCACTGATCGTCCATGGCTCCATCACAAACAGTTCGGCTAGCCCGGTGGCTACCTTCATCCCGGCAGAATGAGCGGCTTCGGCGTGGGTCAGAACGGACACGATTCCCGCCTTGATGGTGGCACCGTAGCCGCGGCAAGACATGGCAGACTTCGGCATCGTTGCGTCCACCTTGGCAGCAAGCGAAGCGACTGCGGCAGGGAGGGCGATCGGTGCTGCGGACTTCTTAGTGGCTTTCGTAGTCATAGTGTCATCCTCTTTCAGTTTGTCAGCGCCTTGGTCGGTTTCTAGGATCCTAGAATTTCCCGCCTCGGTTGGCTGACTTGCGTATCTTAAACCATGAATGCCGCGCCGTCAAGTAACTGCATGGAATCGGATGGAAATATTTCACAAATAAACGGGTAGGTACAGACTGACCATGCGCCCTGGCGAACGTCCGCATAACTAGCCCGGCTACAGGTACCGATAACGGCAACCCGGAATTAGCCCGATAACCCGCCTAATGCATAGCCATTGCATAACGCGCGGCTATCCATTGGCTATCCGTTGGCTATGCATAGGGCGCTGCCATCGGCTGCCCACGGCGCGGCTGCGGGGTACCCCCACGGGGGGTGTGCGCGCCCTGTGAATCAATTAAGCCCCTTCAGATTTTTTCTCCAAAACCTGTCGTACCCTCAAACTGCACCGCAGGTTGTCAACGGGCTTGCCTTTTAAGGGGGCTAGGATGCCTCAGGATCGCTCCGTGGACTCAAAGGCAGTCGAGACCCATCTTCGTCTCCTGAATCGCCCTGAGGGCATTCTGGCGGCTTCTTGGGAAAGACACACAGATCAGGGTTCTCCCCTACGATTTGGCTAAGGGATACCTCTAGAGTCCTTATCTTTGACTCAGTTAGTCCTAAATCATGTACTTCATTAATCATTTCTAGTATTTCATGTAAGAGAGTACTAGAGAGTATACTACCTTGGATGTCTTCTGATACTAAGATCCTAGGACTAGGGAAGAATAAGAACTCCCCAAACTCATTCTTAGCCATCTTTGTGGTGATAACAGGTATACTGTAGGGATACCATTTGATTACTAGATCCCCCATTGGGCTGCCATTGCCTCTGCAATGCCCTTGAAGGTGCGACTACGAACAGTACTGCGGACTCCGGGCGCACTATTGCTTGCATTACATAGCCACTTAGTCATGCGTTTTCCGTTCTTTAAGACAACAAATTCGCCTTTAGAAACGATATTTGTTGGTTGTAGTCGGGGCAGATTCTTAAGCCATAAACAAGTAGTTTTCTCTGCTTCGTGACCAAATTGCCAAGGATGTATGCGCTGATGAGGTCTACGAATTTGGGTAGAAATAACACCAACAGGGTTCTCCACACAGATCTTAGGAATAGGGGCAGCCATCAGTTGGCGCACAAACTCTAAAGCCTGTTGCTGTACCCCACTAGCCTGTTTTTCTTTGAAGTATCTTGCTCCTGCAACTGCCAAGTGGGTGCAAGGAGGATGAGCAATCATAATGTCCCATCCCTCATTTAAGAGTTCAAGCACATCGCCCACATGGTGGTTCCCCGGCTCCTCTGTTTCCTTGATGTCGCAAGACAAGGCGTAATGCCCTAGGGCTGCAAAGGCGTCTCTGACTGCCCCGCTGCACTCACAGGCAACTAAGACACGCATGGTTAGCCTTGAGACTTCAGTAGCAAAGCCAAGAGCATATTTTTAAAGTCATCCTTAGGCTCTGCCTTGGGCTTCTGAGGACCCATAAGAGCAGTAGCCGGGTTGTTAGCAAGAGCGGGAGTCAGGGTAGATTCCTTGTCTCCTGCTAGTTGTTCCTGATAAGTCTCTGTTGCCTTGTCTTCAGGCTGCTTATCTTCCATCATCATCTGCAACAAAGCCATTAGCAGTTGATTTTTCTTGTTGTCTTTGCTTTGTTGCGCCCTATATGCTCCGGCTCCCTGATACTGTGGATTGTTGGATCCCTGTTGATTTCGATAACGACTAAGGCTGTCGGTTCGATTATCTGCAACAATGATGGGAGTAGCGTCAGCCATAGGAAACTCCTTACTTAATTCTACGCGTCTTCATACGGTTGCCATACAACTGTTTAAGCGAATCCTTAACAGGATGTAAAGAAGCATCCTTTAAAGTAAACGCATTAGCGCCTAAATGTTCTTTGATGTTATGGGGCGTACTGATGTGGGCTTGAGCCGGAGGAGGTGAGGGTGGTGGAGGAGGCATAGCAAAATCCTTACTTCTTAGGCGTCTTATTTGTACGATGACTGTTTACACGCCCATTAAATAGGGTATCCATATTCAAAGTAGTAGCCGATGGGTTGTTATTTGCGGCTGTAGGAGAAGTCGTGTTGTTCGCCGAACGAGTAGCCATAGGAGCCTGAGAAAGGTTGCCCTTCTTAATTACTGCCTTACTCGAAGGAGAAGTAGTGGTGGTAATAGGGTTCTTGTTTGGAACAGTAGTTGGACTAGTGTTTGTAGGAGCGACTGTAACTTCTGCCTTTGCCATGTGTAAATTCCTTAAAAAGATTTAATGTTTTGCACGGTTTACTGACCGATGCACAATTCTCAGATTAGACATACGATTGTCTTTTGGATTGCCATTCTTATGGTCAACGTCTTTGTTATCGCCCTTACTAACGGCTCCCTTTTTGATCATAAGACGCCGCATCTTGTTTCGAGAAGCCCGATCCTTCTTTGAGGAGGTGCTGCTTTGGAACTTAGCGTACTCGTCTTTATAGTCTCTTGGTTTAGCCATTAGCAGTCCCATCGCTTTCTTGCAGCCAAGCCGCGTTCGCCCTTCCAAGAACTACTACGCGCACAGAATGACTTGTGCCTTGGGTTGTCCTTGTCCTTTGTGGGGGCTTTAAGATTACTTCCTGTTTCACGATTGTACTTAGCGCGTCCCTTAGCAGTTAACCCGGCTCCCTTGGGGATGGATAACTTCTCGCCGCGACCTACCGATAAATTGGGCTTCTTCTTACTTGGCATTTGAACTCCGAAACTGTATCAAGATCTTTGGAGGAAGTTCCTCTCTAAGTTCGCGCATTGCCCTTGCTAGGGCTTTAGACGCAACAAGAGCCTCATCACTCCTTAGATGCTGTTCATATCTACAAACCGCAGCACAGGCTTTTGTCACTAGGACGGCATCTAGATGTTTATCCATGAGTCTTGATCCCTTGCCTTTCTGCCTAAAGCGTTGTCTACAAAGCGGTCAATTTCCTTTTGGAATTCATCTTCAGCGTGATTCAGCATCTTGCGGTGGACATCCTGCCCCATCTGCTCTACCCACGAGGACACAGCCATAGACAAGACATCGATTCTATCGTCGTAAGCCAAGGCGCCCTTAGCGCGGGTAATGCGGGACATCTGCCACATCAGGCTGTACTGCAAGGACTTCTCTGAGGCGTACTGCTTGGTGGACTCGTAGTCATCCCGGATGACCCCTGCATCAATAACCAAGCGGTGCTGATTCATCACAGGCTCTAGAACGTCAATAATGCGCCTTTCCTTTTGGATATTGTGGCGCACTTCCTCGACTGAGCAGGGATAAATCTTTACAAGATAGGGCTTCAGCAGTTCTGTGAACATACCATCACCGAAATTGGATTCGATGATAATCTTGTTGACTTTCTGACACTTGGCTACGTTCACGAGTTTAGACAGGGTCTCCTCGCTGTAGCCACCCTTGACTCCTCCGGCAGCCGTGACGTACAAGAAGCCATTCAACATCTTGACCACGGCATATGCGGTTTCGTTATCGCCACGACCACTTGGGTCGATAGCCATAATCCCGCCCTCGTAGGGAATCCACTTGCCTAGGATATCCATCGGTCCGTAGTATCGGTCACCATTAAAGCCCACACAGGGAATGTCTTTAACGATGTTGTTGGTATTAGTTGCCCAAACAACACCCTCAGGCGCACACTCCGGATTTAATCCAAGTACCGTGAGATCCGACAATTTAAGTGGATAACGGTCTGCGTCACTCAGGGTGCTGTCGAGCATGAACTGCAAGGCAAAGCCTGTGCGTCCATAGGAGGCTTCGCGCTCCATGAGGTCAATGTTGTTAAAGCGTCTAGGATCCGTAGCCTCGCCTTCCACACCATTCCTCAGGGTCAAAGCCAACTTCTCACCAAAAGCCGTTCTCAGGCGTTCGTCAGGGTATCTAGCACACCAAATACGGGTGTTGTAGCCCTTCTCATGCAGACTATGGTAGATCGACTGCTCTGTCTGCGGCGTACCGAGAAAGATCACCTCCCCTCCGGGTTTGAGAACGGCTTCAAATTCGGCAATAGATGTGTGCAACTTCTCACGCATTGCGAATGTGGCTGAGTTATTTAAACTTTCCACATCGTCAGCAATGATCAAGTCAGCGCGGCTACCCGTAATCTGACTTGTGATTCCCTTAGATACCACACTTGGAGCCTGAGAGGCAGGGGCAGGACCCACATCGAACGCAATCTTGGAGTTGCGCTGATCCTCACGGGGCTTCAGATGCTGACACAGGGGCAGTTCGTTGATCAGCCGCAGCGTAAACGTACTGAAATCATCAGCACGTTGTTTAGACGCTGAGACCACCAAGACGTTCAACCGAGGGTCGTGCAGCAAACGAAAGACCACATAAGCACTCGTGAGCCAACTCTTGCCTACCCCACGGAAGGCTTGCACGACACGCCTACGGTCACCCTTTTGAAGATAAGAGGCAATGTCTAGTTGGATGGGGGTGGGCTCCGGGAGCCCCAAATGATCCCAAGCAAGGAACACAAAGTTCCTAAAGTCTTTTAGTTTGCGTTCAAGTTCACTCACGCAGCCTCTTCTTCATCAAAAGGCATGATCTTGGCGAGGTTCAGCATAGGAACACTTGCGTCAACCACGCAGTCAATACTGTTGTCCTTTAAAAATTGACGGGCTACGTTCAGTTCAGAAGAAGTGGCAGAGCCGTCAGAAATCTTTCGGAGCAACTCTTCTGCAAGAGCGGCGTGAATCTGTTCTAGCGTGTGTTTATTCATGTGAAAGCCTTAATTGCTAAATTGAGCCCTACCGAAACTCCGGCGCCTATTGCGGCTGCCATGCCCATTGTGAAGGATCTTGAATGCTCTAGTTCGCGTAGGCGTTCTTCGTGATTCTTGATCTGCTCTTCATGCAGCCTTTGCATTTGTAGAATAGCATCTACTTTTCCTTCAAGCCTACCAACCGCTAACATTAATTCGGCTTCGGTATGCATAGTAGTTTCTTTCAATAGATACGTTCAACCGTAATGATGTTTGTGTAGGTGTACCCGGTTGAAAGATTAAAGGTGTTAGAACGTGTGGGCTTAATAGTTCTAATTAGAATAGCAACGCCAACTGCCGGAGCCCCGGCTACAAAAGATAGGTCTTTTGAACTTGAATTAATGGTGTACGCTGATGGGGGTTGTACTACATTATTTAGAGTTACAAGGTAATCGTTAACGTCTACGCTGTTCATGCCACTCCCAAGGACTGAGGCGGTGGCAAACGTATTATCCACGCCATCTCCGGTATAGACTTGGGTTTGTGTGGTTTCGTCTGTTACATGGGGAACAGGCAAAAGAGTGATATAACCTGAGATAGGAAAAGTCGAACCGTTAGAGGCACCCCTATAAATTGTCTCAAATACCGTAGTACTTACTTGGGGTTTCGGAACTGAACTAGAAACTGTGTTTTGTACCTTTAAAAGATTGTATGAAACACGCCATACCGCGTTGGTGTCAATATTTGAAAAGTATAGATCTTGCCCTGCGGTAGTTGGACTTGAACCTGATGTTGTAAAATTACAAACAATTACAAATTCTTTATTAAGTTCACCATAAGCCCCGGCATTTGAAAGATTTACTTCTATGTGGTTTACAACTGTATTTGAAGCGGTGGTATAGTTTCTTACTTCAACAGTAGGCGTTATACCTAAAGTAGTTTTTGCCGTTGAGGCACTTGCGGTGTTTAACAACGACAGACCAAAAGTACTGTTTGGTAGGGTGCCGATTGTTCCCGCAGTAGTTGTTCCCAATACAACATTAGCCCCTACGCCTTGCATCTTGGCAAAGGTAACACTTGCGTTATCGATGTCCGTAGTACCTACGGTTGTCTTAAGAGCAAGCGGCTGCAACTGAAGGGCTGTGCGTTGGTCTGCTTCGGTTGTCTTAGTAAGAAAGGTCTGCGCCAACGGTGTGCAGGTAACCTCTTCAACCACTCCGGATCCTGCGGTAGTGCGACCAAGCAGTTTGTTGGTGGTTACGTTTTGAATCTTTGCATAGGTCACGTTGGCATCTGTGATCTTTGCAGTAGTTACGCTATTTGAGTCAAGTTTTGCAGCAGTTACCGCAGAATCGTTAAGTTTAGCCGTAGTGACGTTACCGTCAACAATCATTGCCGTCTGTACGCTAGAAACAAGACTCCGCGCTACTCCAAGATTACGAATGCTAATCAACTTAGAAGAAGCCACAACGGCACTAAAGATAATCGTAGTAGCCGTTAAGGTATAAGAACTTGGGGGCTGCACTACGCCATCAATGGTGACAAAGAACAGATCTTTGTTTAGTCCCGAAGGAGCAGGACTAAGAGTATAGGTAGCCACACCCGTAGCCGTAATTGACCACAACTCCGGCTGCATTGTTGAGCCACCAAAGAGCGTTGCTAGGTTGAATTGGTTAACCGTAACGGCATCCTGAGCGGCAGTACCGTCAGCAATTTCAGTAATCTGCTTGTTTGATGCAGTCCATGCGGTCTGCGTTACATTAAGACCCAAAGCACCGGAGCCGCTGTCGTTGGACTCTTGGGCTACATGGACAAGCCCCTGTACTGCCTTATCAAGATCTCCGGCAGTCAAAACCGAGCCATCGCTAAAGTCAATAATGTTGGATTGGAATGCAGACAAATCCAAACTACCGCTAATTCTTGCTGTTTCCCGTTGCAGACGAATGGTTACGCCTGTTCCCGGAGCCGTAGTAAACTGAACCGAAGGTGCAGTAGACATGGTAATAAAAGAATACCCTGTCGTTTGAAGAACATCATTCAAATACACCTTTAAAAAGGCGGTGCTTACCCACCCATCAATGCCGGATAAAGCAAAAACTGTAGTTGAATTGTTGCCTGTATATAGTTTGTAACTGTTTGCCATGTTGGTTTCTCCTTAGATTCATTACCTGTCGCGGGGTTGGGTTTTGGGTAGACGGTAGTAATCTGCAATTTCAGATTCTGCTACGTTCAAAAACTGTTTAAGACCGGGTAGATTCTGTCCAAACAAGGACAACCGGGCTGAGTGTAGGGTTCGTTGTGTAAAGTCACGGCTCAGGCGCGATCCTGTTGCTTTGGCAACCGTAGCGCCATAAAGGTCTTTGCCTAAACCATAGGTGCGCTTAAGCGTATCCTCAAGAGGGAAACCAAATGTGGACTGTCCGCTATAGCGATACTGCGAGAAGATTGGATCCGGATCTACCGTGTTCTGCCACACGCCATCAGCAAGCATCAGCGCAATAAAGAATTCTGATGGACCTGCCACAGCGCCACGAACAAAACCTCCGGCAGTCAAAGTAGATTCAAGTTCCTTGGTCTTTTCAGTATCTGAGGTGTTCTTGTACGAGCGCCAATCGGCGTAGTTACGTCCATAGGCAATGATGCCGGAGAACAGCAACGTAGAACCAATTTCAGCAGCCACACGCTTTCCACCGCCCTGCTGTACGCGACCTACGTTCTGCAATAGGAAGTTATCTATGCCCTTCAAGTTAAAGGATCTGAACTGCGTTGCCGCGCTTCCCCAAAAGCCAAATAGGCTCTTAGCGAAGTCACCGCGTGTTGGCATATCTTGAATACGAGTACGGATGCAGCGATCTACCATGTCACGCAGTAGATCCATTTCCACCTTATCCATAGCCGCCATACCTACAACGCGCTCTCCTAAGAATCCTTCTTTAATTTCAGCGTTGCGCCCAACATAAGCAACAAGCCTTTCATACTGATCAGAAGTTAAACCAAGTCCCTTGAGGGTAGCGTTATCTAGGCGAGATACGCCTCTATTGGCTACTTCCCACAGGTGTTGCATGGTTGTAGCCGCCGTCAACTGCTGTGTCCAACTTGTCAAAGGCGCAAGACCCGACACATCGGCAAGGAGGTTGGCTGCCATATCAAGACCACCACGAACACCCTTGCTCTCCCGCTCGTTCATATCCAAACCAACATTCATAAACTGACGGCGTAGACGGTCTGTTGAAGGGGACATCCACGCATCAATCCATGATGCAAAGTTCTGTGTAGGACGGTCAAGGTTCCACCAATTGGTGACCATCTCTTCCAAAATAGGCATTTGCTTAATAGTTTTGAACAAGCCAAGACTGCCTACAACTCGTGCGGTTTCGCCCAACTGAGCCAAACCAAACTGTCCTCCCTTTACCAAGTAGCCGTAGGACATCAGGATGCCCTTAGCCTTATCGCTAAATTCAGCAGTACCGGAGTGCAGAGGTTCAAAGCGCATCGCACTTAGGACTTCGCGCAAGCCGCTTTCATGGTTTGGGTTAATAGGACCCGCAACAAGTTTAGCCGTATCCATCACTTCATCAAGACTAGTGAATTTTTGAAAGGGTTGTTGAACGCCATCAACTATTGGTCCCTTAAGTCCATTAGCAGTAGCCGCTTCGTTCATAGCATTCAAGAAACGCTTTTCGTTTACAGCACCCATAACTGAAGTGGTGTACCGCTTAAAGATAAGCGACAAGTCGTTGCTTAGAAGATCGGCTAACTTAAGAGTTGTACTGCCTGAATTAAGATGGTCTGCCGTAGCAGTTATTCCCGCCATCTCATCAAACACAATACGACTGCGACCAAATGGGGTTTTACTTGTTCCCTTTCCCTTAAGAGGCGCAATTAATCCGGCAAGCGAATCTACCAACTCTTGGTCTTGAGCAAGCAGAGGAGCATTTTCAGTTTCAAAAGCAATTCGCTTTAGGCGGTTAGCAAAGACCACCGCTGCCTGTTGCAGATCGCCTGTGATCGTTTGCTCTACACCATCTACAACAATCTTTCGACCGCTCGTTTCAAACGAAGTCTTAAGAAGAGAAACTAAATCCTTCATGCCCTCTTCAGTACCTGTAAGTCGGCGAATGCGCTCAAAGCGCCACAAGCGGGGTAGGTAATTGGCAACCGCCGAGTTAGTAAATCCGGCTACTCCTGCTTCAAACGCAATGTTATGCAAGCGTTGAAATAGTTTCTTAGCCCCATCTGCTGTTTCATTGACGGCTTCTACAGCATCAGGAGTTCCGCTGCGGAGTACGGCTGAAACACGTTCATCAAACTCACGAGCAATCTCTTTGTTTCGCTTACCGAAGCGCGAAAACATTGCGTTAATTAGCGTTGGAGAATCAGTAACAGTTTCTCCCTTAACTCCCATAGCAAACTTTGTAGACCCGTTGCGATAGGCTACTGAGAAATGGAAAAGCGTAGACTGCACGATCTGTATGCCGTGTTCAAAGATCGTTGTGGGCTGTACACCATCGTGAACTCGCCGAGCATTGAAAGAGATGTGTGCCATATACCTTGCCATGCCATTTTCCGATTGCATAGCAAGAGCGGCTTGATTTAAGAAGTTGCTCAAGATAGGAACACGAAGCGTCACTCGCGGAACATTTTCAAATGTAGGTGATCCCGCTGCTCCGGCAATACCTATTCCCATAGCCCCACCACCTCCACTACCGGAAACAGGTGACATCGCGTTGCGAGACATCCTCCTTAATAGGTTATTTGGAATCTCAATAGGAGTTGCGCCGGGAATGCCTTGAACACGTTTATTAATAATGTCAACAACAGCCCTACGTCTACCAAAGGTATCAATAGTTTTACGACCAAGTTTATTTAGACGCTTTGGAGGATTCTGTACGATACTCCGAAGGTCATCGATAACTCCGGCAACCATTTCTCGATCAACAGTTCCCCCACGCTTTTCAATGTCTTCCAACACTTGAAAAATTAATGATTTTGGATTAGCAGGATCAAGGTGCATCTTGCTTTTAAAGCCCTTGTGAATAGCCGTAATCATGTTCTCCCGGCTTGCTACAGACAGGACGTTTCGATCTACTGTGCTGAAACGCGGGAGTACACGGTTGATTAAGGCTTCACTAATCAGTTGAGCCTGTTGTGGATTTCCAACTTCCTTTGCTACTTCTTCCCAAAGACGGGTATTAAAGGCTTTACCCGCAAGACGGCTCTGTTCGGCAGCAAGGACACCACGACTAACCTTCTTAAACAACTCTTGATCAACCGGAATACCTAGGTCTTCAAGGGATTTAACAACGGTCTTTACGGTGGAAGCCGCGCCACGAACAAGCATCTTTCCCGGCTTGACCTTTGATCCCGGACGAATAAAGCGCAACTCATCTCCAACTTGTGGGAGTTCCTTTAGTCCTGCCTTGTGTAGCGCATTACGAACCGTTACAAGATCGTCTTCGTTAATCTGACTTACCTTTACGGTAACACCCTTGAGGCGCTTGCTCAGAGTACGGGGATTTGTTGTGATATCAAGACCAATGTTTGAAGACTCATAGGTAGCACGGTCTACGTTTCCTGCAACAGAACCCTTTAGTTTATTGGCAGCAAACTCCAAACGAATTGCGCCTTCTTCAGCAACAACATTGAGTTTGATCTTTCCCATTGAAGTCCCGTTTCGCAGGATGTTCAACAGGTCAGTAGGTTCCGATATGGTGTGAAACAAGCGTTTTGCAAAGTCGGTGGCTGCAAAGACCTTTCGGGCTACTTCTCCCTTGCCTCCGGGAATAAATCGTCCGGCTGTAGCAACCTCGTAGGGAGGAAAACGTGTAATCTCGCCACCAATATTCACGGTACCCGCTCGAAAACTTCCCGATGTCACAGGAATATTTGAGACTGTTCGAGAGCCGGGAATAAACATATCTCCGGTCTTCTCCCAATCAGCGTGGAGTTCTACGCCAAGTTCATCTGCTGTTCCAAAGCCTCTAGCAAACATAACGCCGTCTGCATTAGCGGTAGAACTAAACTCCCAATTAGGTGCCACATTGATTGTGTACCCTCCGGGCAGATCAGTAACCCGCATTCTTCGTAGATCATCGGCGGCTTCCTGAATGTTCTGCCGAACAAAGGTTCGTCCAAAGACAGCGCCACCAAGGACTCCGGAGATACCTCCTGCAAGTGTTATATTAAACAAAACCTCAGAGGCGTCCGGATTAGAGTTTGGATCAATGCCTTCTTTTACGGCTTGGAACATTGCCTCTTCAGCAATACCTAAAGCGCCATAACGAAAAGCAAGATGCGTGCGCCCCACGGTTTCAGCAGCAGCCGTCACAGCCTCTGCAAGGGGTTGAAGACCACTACTAGCCTCATAGACGGCTTTACCCGCAAGACTAGTGCGTGTACCTAATCCGGCGAGAGCAAAGGGTTCTGCGGCAGCACCAATTGCCATCATCGCAGAGATATCTGTAGCCACACCTACAGCCTTACCAAGCCCGACATTCCCCGTCATCCTTGCTTGTACTTCAGGTAGTCCCATTCGTACAAAGTCGAGCCTGTCTTTAAAGTCTGCATGAGAAGAGGCAGACAAAACATATGGATACTCCTCAAAAGGAATTCCCCGTAGATCTGATGTAATCGCATCAATATTGTTATCCATTCCATGCGACATCGGATCTGTAGCCGGGTTATATTCGTTACGCCCCTTTGCAATGTTTAGGGGATCCTGAGAACCGCTTGGGTCATAGATTTGTAGCCCTTTTTGAATGCCTCGCAAAATCCCTGCACCCATAACAGAAGAACTACGCACTCCGGCAATAAAACTTGAGAATGGAGCAGGATCGTTTTCCTTTTCCCATGCGGTTCTTTCTTGACGGCTATTCGCTTCGTCATTAAGAATACGCGCTTCTTCTGCGGGAGTAAGGCTAAAGATCGGTGAACCAAATATTGCGTCTGCCATAGGAATCCTAAAAAGATTTATCGGTTCAAAAACTTAGTATGCGCCACCGAAAGGAGTGGAGGTCAAAGACTTGAGCATTCCCGGCATATCGCTACCGTAGCCCCTCTTCTTCTTGTCCTCTGCCATCCAAGCAACAAACGCCTGAACCATCTCAGGGGTATCAATTCGCACATCGCTTGGAGACACGATCTGATCCATAAAGTGGTTGTCTCGCCCATCACGAACTCCGAACATAGGTTCACCTGATGGTCTTTCACCAATAACTACAAGTTTGGCGTTCCTGTCCTTGTACTTAGTATCAAGCCAAAACTCAAGAACCTTAGGCGTGATGTCGCCTTTAAAAGCCTTAGCAGGAAGAATAGCGCCATTCACGACAAAGTAATTAGAAGGATCGCTCATCTCCGCTTGAGCCGCTTCAAAGGCTGCATCAGCGTTTAGAGTCGTGCGAAGGTTTGCTGTAACCCGTGCGCGTAGTTCTCGTGCAAAGTAGACAGAGGAGTCTCCGGAGGTGATTCCTAAATCAATAGCAAGATCACGCGACAGGAGTGAAAACTTTTCTCCGTCTTTTTTGCTGCCGTCAAAGACTGTTGTGTAGTCCCACATATTGTTGGGATCAAAACTGTCCGTCTTAAACTGTAGATTCTGTGAGACATCTGCAACAGCATCTCTTACCTTAGAACCATTACGAACTCGACTTACAATATCGTCTAGCGCACTATAAACAACCTTGCCATTCTTTGTGCCGGGATCAATAGCAAACGCCTGATTCATAGGACGATTTGTCTTTCCTATGGCATAAGCATTAATGATGTCATCTAGTCGTGGGTCAAGTTCTTTTTCAATTGATGGGTTCAAGATTGTCGTAAGAGAGCGATTCAATGAAACAGCATAATCCTTGTTTCCATAGGTTTCCCCAAGGGCTAACCGCGAAAAAATAATCTTTCCACGGATGTCGGCTTTCTTTGCTTTTATCTCAAGTGTGTCCTTAGGCGTAGGCATCAGCGTCCCGTTAAAGCCCTCTCCTTGTGCTGCCGCTTCTGCGCCACGATCAATCTCCGCGTTGTACTTTGCATAAGACGTTTCATTAAACTTCTTGACACTTGCCTCATCTGTAGACAAACGCAAATAAGTCATCATTTGAGATTGCTTATCTGCTTGTGCCGCTAAATCAGGGAATGAGCCGCCGTCAAGAAAAGTTTGAAAGTCCCGACCAAAGACCCCAACCGATCCCGGTTGACTCCCTACCCCATTATAGAAAGCATTACCCATGCGATCAACGTATTGACGGTCACGGGCAGGGGCTTGTGCTTGCCACTTCTTTTCAAAGGCATAAAGGTATTTCTCACGCTCAACAGGAGAAGTCCTAAATTCATCCATTTGTCTAATAAGCGCGTTCTTAGCAATAGCGTAAGTCTCTTCATCTGAACGGATAAGCGATCCAAGCGGAGTAGTGGCGGCGGTTTCTAGACGCGCACTCTTATCGACAGTTGTTTCAATAGAGTTGCGCTTATTGTTTTCTCCCATAATGCTCAAGTTTGTCCGTGCATTTTGGATTTCACTTAGCAACCAATCACGCTGCTCCGGTGGGTTTCCTGAAGCATCGAAAGCCTGTAAAATAGCCTCTTCAGTTGTGCCGCCGCTTATCAGAGTTTTAACTTGGGTGTCAGCCCAAGATGCAAACTCTGCTTTCTTTTGAACAGTAAGTCTGTCGGTGTTGTCGTAGATTCGTCCCGCATATAACTCAAGTTGTTGCTGTGCGTAGGCAGTATCCGAAAGCGGTCCGGTTCCTACTTTTAAACTTCTAAAATCATCTAGAAGATTCGGATTGTTTCCGCTTGCAGCCCCTTCCACAAAAGCATCAATTGCTATGTTGTTGACTTGTGTATGTCCCATCACAGCGCCATAACTGTTGAGGCTCTGTGTAAGCATAGATCGCGCTTCAGGCGCTAATTGAGGGTTTTGTCCATCTTCTTCATAGCGACCAACCGCCGCCTCCGTAGCGTTAGCAAGAACTCTGCGTTGCTCGTTTGTTATGTTTTCGAGGTGCCGCATCCCCATGCTTGCCATGAAAGGATTAAACGACTCATAGAAAGCCGCGCTTACATATGCAGAATCCCCCATGCGGGTGTTGGCTTCCTTACTGAAGGTGTAAGCCAAAGCATCGAAATGACTAGAGTCCTTAAAGAAGTCCGGGTTTTGGGCTGCTTGATCGTTGTATCGCTGTTGAAACTCAGCACGAGCATTCAGTCCTTCAATAGCACCACTAGCCTGTTGAGCGCCGATGGCAAGCCACGGGTTCTCAGCAGGATTGATCTGACCATCAGCCACCAACTGCTTGTATGACTTTTGATTGCTATTAACAAGGAACTGTCCCTGTTGTAGGGCTGCTTGATTTTGATCCTTTTTAAAGGCTCCGGCAAACCGAGCAGCAGATACCGATAGGTTGCTGAACGACTCGCTAAACATCAAAGCAAGGTTTACAGATTGCTGATCATAAAGTTCAGCAGCAGCAGCCACGGGCTGTACATAGGTGCTGACAGGTTGCGCCACAACGCCAAGGGAAGGATTAGGTAGAGCCATATTTGTAGTTTTACTTTGGTCGGGCTAGGAGTGGAGGTGGAGCCGGAGTACCGCCTGTGCCTACGCCGGGAGGTGTTTTAAAGGATCCCAATGAGCCGTAGACGTTAAAGCCTGTGCTGATGCCATTCATAATGCTTGTGGCAGGAGATACGGTTTGCACAGGAGGTAGTGGAGCAGGAGTACCTGCGTTAATAGCAGCCTCACCACGAGCGTAGATACCTTGAGCATCCATAGAGAACTGCTGTCTCATGTTGTCTTGGGTGCGGGTAAATGCAGATTCGTGTTCAAGGACATCACGTTCAAACTGCTGATGAAGCAGGGATACCGATTGTCCTGTGATTCCTGCGCGTCCAAAGGACACAGCAGATGTAGCAGATGCGCTCTTAGCCGCACGGGAGATGCCTTCTAGTTCAAGTCGAGCCGCAGCACGAGATTGAAGTTCACGCAAGCCCAACTGATCGATTTGAAGACCTACATCCTTAAGGACGGCTTCCTTGTTGTTTTCGTAGTTTGTTTGTCCGGCAACTTTCAAACGCTTACGATATGCGTTCTGCTCACTTGCTGCTTTGTTTTGAGCAGCCATTCCTACTCCGGCGGCTACCGCTCCAATCCCCAAACTAATTGATACAGGTTCACACATGATTCAAATCCTTAAATAGATTCTAAAATAGGACTTTGGGTTATGCGACAAAACTCAACAAAGGGGCGGCGTTCCACACCATGTGTTGGAATTATACGAATAAACTTAAATTTAAGCCATTCCAAATAACGAATGTGTTCAGTATTACGGCAATCTACTGTATTCATTAGAATTGGATATTTCTCTTGAAAAGCATTAACACAAGTAACCGACTTCTTTAGAAACCCTACGGCAAGGACAGAAATGTCATCTGTTCCTACGCACCAAATCTGTGCCGCAAGTGGGGACTCTGTCGGAGCAATGCCAAACACCCCACAAGGACGCATGGTCTTTGTCTCAAAGAAGGTATAGGCTTCTGTGCTAATGTCTACGGCATCGTGAAGCGCCTGTAGAGGATACTTACCGCTCCCTGCCTGAATCTCTAAACGATCTGCAAGTCTAAGATTAAGAGCGATTGGACGTATGTCTTCGCGCTGTGTCGGATAGATCGTGACCATTTAGTTACGGATAGAACGGGTTTCGTAGACGGCTTCAAGTTCAGCGGCAAGCAACTTACACGGGAAAGGTGAATCGTTGATAACGCTGACCGTTAAGTTGTCATGCTTGGAGTACAAGGGAAGCCTGAAGGTTCCCGAAACAGTCTCAGGAGCGCCAAGAGTCATCAATCCCACCGTGTTGGCAGTACAGAAGTACTCATAGGGATCTTCGTTCTTGATGCTGACTAGCACCTTGAAATAGCCTGTCTCCGCATATTGAATAGACAAGTACCGCAATTGGTACCTACCGGAAACAAAGGAACTGTTGTTGTTGGCGTTTCGCAGGTAGAAAGGAGAGAACGTATAGTTCATGCTGTACTTTGTACCAATCCAAACCTTCTCAGTATCCCACTTACCTTGCACGGTGATAGTGGCTTGTGTGGAAGGAGTAGAGCCGGAGTAGGCTGTTCCGCTCACAATTGGAATTACATACCCATTTGATGAAACCACTTGAGTTAAAGTAGAACTATAACTTAAAGGTTTCGGCAAAGTAAAGGTCGTTTCTTTGGTGTTGGTGTTATATACCCCGGCATTCCCGGCGCTAGTGGCAAAATACACACGTTGGTCGAGGAAGGTCGTAGTGTCTACGCCGGAGACCAAAGCGTCTGTAGTTCCCATACCAACCTTGATCTTTTCGAGCGTCAGCCAACTTGTTGTTGAAGTCTTGGGACGCAGCATTATCGCATAAAGATCTGACTCTACAAATCCTGCCCATACCGGACGAGCCTTTGCAAGGTTAGAGGAGTCGTTAAAGGTAAACTTAAACCACGCTGATTGCACTTTCTGTCGGTCTGATAGGAAGTAGCGGTACCCATACATATCTCCATCAGATACCACGACATTAAACGTGTCATGCGAAGTCGCAGCAAGGCAAGTAACGGGACCTTTGATGTACTGAGGCACTCGACTAGTCAGTTCATCTGCAAGATAGGCACCACTAAGTGCAGGTTGCGGAACAAGTTCACGCATACCCACATAGGCTCCGTTGTTGTAAAGAAAGAAAATAGAGTTAGCCGTAGGGACAGGCTTAACGATTGAAGAGGTGTTTTCAAATTCGCCTACAGGTACAAGGCTGACGGTACTTGGAGTAAACACAGCATCCGCTCGTAGCGCAAGTTGACTTGTGGGGGTAAAGATAATGAGATCTGTGTTGAAAGGCACAGCAGCCATGACTTTACCAACACGAGGACTGCTTGATGCAATATCAATAGGATCGGTATCGGAGAGTTGTGTTGCTGATTCTTTAAAGAAATTAAAGAACTCTCCTACACGACTGAAGATAAGGTTTTCTCCCGACAAGAAGCCAAGGCGGTTCTGAAAGAACACCATGTCTTGAATCTTGTTTCCCGCAAAAGAAGGAAAGGGACAGGTCTTATCGTCCCCAATATATCGTTGTTCCCACTTAAAGGCTGAATAGTCAGCCCCTGCTGCCACTCCGGTGGTTCCTGTAACACCGTCTGCTTTCTTTAGAAGGAAAGTGCCATCTGACTGTCGGATCAAAATCAAAGGCATAGTGCCATAATCCCACAGGTACTTGAGACCCGGAGCAAGCGATTCTTCCCACACTCCGGGACCAAAGGTACCGTTTTCGGCTACAAACTTTACCCAATAGTCATCTGAGGTTTCTTCGGGAACTCCTTCAATCTTTACCATATAGCCGTTAGGGGCTTCCGGAGGCAGATCTTCAAAACGCGGTGTACCTTTGGATATGCCTCCAAATGAAGCAATTCCAACATTACCGATAGAGTCTCCTACACCAAGTTTAAAATCAATAGAACCGACAACGTGAATAGTGTTGTTATACAGGGCGCTTGTGCTGTAGTAACCTGCGGCAGTATCAATTCCCGCTGCCGAGTTGGGTCCGGTTCCGGTGTAGAAACCGCCACTTGCGGGAGTTCGGGCTTCAATCGCGTTGGCTCCTGCTGCAAAGGTCTTTGTAGTAGAACTAGTAACATTTCGTAGACGATAAGTGCCTACGCCGCCTGTTGATGGCACAGATCCGTTTGCACCAAATCCTGTGATTGCTTGTGTCAAAGATCCGGCAGGGGCTCCTCCGTTTACTCCGGATGTTCCTGTAACAATGGAAAAGATTTCATGTCCAATTTGAAGCAAACCCGTTCCGGCAGTAGTTACAGTTAAAACATCATTGACAATGGTTCCTACAATTCCTGTGGAAACCACCGTTGCTGCCGGAAGTGCGCCACTATATAAAGCATTAGCAACATAACTTGTACCATTTTCTCCGGTCGATGCCGTTCTAAATTGGTAAGTTGTGGCGTTTGCTAAAAGTAAAGGATCTGTTGGAGTAATTTTTACGACAAACGTGCGGTCATAGTTGGACTGCTTAACCCAAATCAACCTATTCCTAGCCGGATTAGTGGGGAATTGCGTGGATAAAGTTGCGTCTGCTGCTGCTGTTTGCGTTGTGTTTAAAATGAAAGTCAAATCACCAATCGTAAGGGCTTTACGTTGATAATGAAAAGCAGTTCCTAGACTAGCCCCTGCTGCTACGGTTAGTGTCTGTCGAACCCCCGAAAGATTGTAGACGGCGGGAGTTCCATCTTTCAAGACTACAAACACATACCTTTCAGTTTCATCTCGTTCAATCAGATGAACAAAAGGCGTTTCACTAGTGTTTGCAACAAGTCCGGCTCCGGAAGCATCCGCAATGAACGCTAGGTGTTCTGTCGGCGCTCTCTTTAGCAAACCCTCTACTGCCGATGGCACCGCATTCTCAATAACTTCGGCTTCATTTGTAGCCCGAATAGCGGGGGGCTGTTGGCTTACGCCACCGATGAGATTAGGAATGTTAGTCGTAATAAGAGGCATTATTAGTAGATCCTGTAGGAACCTTGGCGCAGGAAAGGACGAATGACGCTTTCACCTTGGAAGATGTTGTAATCGCCAACTTCATTTTCGTATTCAGTCAATCGGGCTAGGGCTGCAATCTCGTCTTGCATCTCAAACGCATGAAGCGTAGAGGATCCTACTACACGATCTTGAAAGATACGAGAGGCGCGAATAGTAATGTATCGCTTGGCAATCTCAGGCATCTCATCAAAGTCAAGCAGGGTCACCTGTGTGGTCGTTAGAGCCTCTGTAAAGGCGTAGGACGAGGTCACCCGATTATACAGTCGATTGCCACGGATTACCACCTCAAGCGCAACTGTGTCGGACGTAGGGGCAATGTCCACGCGCACAATGCTGTCTGAGATATAGATAAATCCGGTGGTTGTCTCAGGGGTCATCACCACATTCTCATCCGTGTTGAACTGCCAACCATAAGACAGGATATCGCGGGTGGTTTCATCTAGGATGCTTTGAGCAATCAACGAGTCTGCGCGTTGGGCTGCCAACGAGTTAACAGGTGGCTCTCCAATCGCCGAAAGCATCGTGTTGATTGCCTGTAGTTTATTTGTTTTTGTTAGAGCCATTCTAGGATCCTAGAAAGATAGACAAAGAAAAGAGAGGGTGGAACCCAACTTAGGGAACCACCCTCTCTTAAAAACTAGTAACTCAATTAGGCAGTCAGTCCGGTCGAAGAAGACTGCAACTCATAGCAGCACTCTTCGCGCAGGATGTTGTGACCCATTGCATACTTAGCCAACATCAGCGTACCCATACGCTCCATGATGTAGTCAGTCTCAAGGGACAGATCAAGCAACTTCACCGTTGCAACTGCTTCACGGTGGAAGATGATTCCCTGCGTGATTGCGTTGCTCGTTGCGTAGTTGAGACCCGAGTACTTAAGAGAGCCACCGTTTGGGTTATTGCGAACGCCTGAAGCGCCGTGCAGAGCATCCGCAACGCTGCTTTCATCGCTTTGTGGAACATGATTACTCTTCATAATCTTGATACCGTAAGCAGAAGCAATCTGTCCCGTTGCAATCGAACCGTTGTCAGGAGCCCAATCACGATTGATTGCATCATGGCTACCACCAAGGAGCGTGTAGTAAACTTGCGGAGTTACCACGGCAAACCGCTCATCGTTTGGCACGTTGCGCTCATCCATCTTCTGAGCCGCAGTTGCAAAACCCGCAAGAATACTTGCAGAAGTCAGCGTGTAGGTGGTAGTGCCGCAAGGAATCTTTGCACCAAGGTAAGCCGCAGCAGATCCTGCAAAGCGATCCGTAGTTGCACGAGCGCCACCAATGACGGTGCGGATCAAGTTCTTGTCTGCGGTGTAAGCCAATGATCGACCAATTTCAGTCGAGTAGATTGAGCGAACATCGTAGTGATTCTTCATCTCATCGATATCAGCAACGAAGGTTGAAGACACGAGAATATCGTCAATGAAGACGGTGCGCTCGTTGTGCTTGAACTTGTTGAGATACTTGGAAGACTGAACGGTCGATTCAACAGGAGCGGTCAAAGTACCAACAGCACCGCCGGAAGTTTGCGTTCCATAGGTGGTTGTGGTGGACGATGACTGCGAAAGAACAGACTCGCCGGGGGTGTGGTAACCCGCTGCTGCCGTTCCGGTTACAGGGAAGATTGCAGACTTACCACTCTGAATCGTGCGGACACGATGGAGAGGCATCATAATGTTAGCCTTTTCAAAGGTCGTAACAATTTCGCCGCTGAAAATCTTCAGAAAGAGTGCTTCGGTGTCGCCACCTGCTGCATTAAGTTGTCCAATGCGTGACGGGTCGGTATAAGATCCCATAGTTGTTTGTTTTCCTAAATTAGTGAATGATTAGATAGAAGAGGAGTTTGCTGTAACGCGCTTAGAGTTCTCCCTCGCAAGGGGCTAAAAGCAGTCATAGCAGTTTATGCATAATCCATCTAAAATTATGCACAAATGAAAAGAACCCCATAGATTCCTCTATAGGGTTCCGGTTAGACGCACCACTCAGACTTGTCGTCAGGGTACGATCTCCGGCGCAATGCCGGGTTCTTCAGGCACATCAGCAGCCCACCATCCGGCGGGAATTTCTACACGATTAGCCGACTTGATCTTTGTTCCGTCCTTCTGAACTACAAACACTCTTGCAGTCACAGGCTCCGCTAGTTGGACGGGTGTCCCCGAGGGTACGAGCAGCACGGAACTCCCGCACCCGTTGAGCAAAACGCTCCCTAGTACCATTAGCAGTTGGGTCGGCTTGTTTAGCATATGTTTCCTTGGAAACCATCCGTTCAAAGAACTTCAGTAGGGCAGTAACTAACTCACCTACCCACCCCCACATTAGGGAGCAACCTTCTTCTCAGCATCCTTTGCCAAGATCAAGCCGACACCTGCGGTAACTCCGGCAATCACAGTTGCAATGTCAAAGTTAGTAGCAGGATCGCCATCCAAGAAGGCTACAGCAGCGGCTGAAAGCACAGTAAGAATGGTGGCAATACCAAGGGCAGTTGTCTTAAAGTCATGGGGCTTTTTCATCGTGATCCTCCAAAGGCGTTAGAAGTGGCAATTCGGCGTTCAACATCAGCGCGATAAGCAGGATCCTTTGAATAACGTGGATCGCTCATAGCGGTAACAATTTCAGCAACACTACGGAAGGTACCACCGCTTTCGGTCGTAGTACCCCCCTGTAGCAGCCGTCCGGTCTTTGCAATTGAGCCGTTGGTCTGCTCATATCGGGCTCGAAGACCCGCAACAGCCATCTTGATGGTAGAACCATCTCCCTTTTCCATGATGGCGTTATATGCATCCACTTGTTCTTCAGGAATATTGGCTTGAGCCCAAGCGGTCAATGCCTTGTACTGCTCTTCTCCTCCGGCAACCTCCATAATGCTCTTTAGGTTGCCTTCAGCAAGGGCTTCTTGTCCTGCAATGTAAGCCCGAACAGTCGATTCCGGAATGCCAAGAGCGGCAATTTCCTTTACGGACTCTTCGCTCAGGGTTCCATTGGCTGCAAACTCTTCAGAATAAGCATCAAGGGATTCAAGAGACTTCCCGGAAGAGGTCAACTTAGTTTCAAGTGAAGAATAAGCAGCAGCCAACTCTTCAGGCTTAGAAAACTTTTCAGGAAGCCACGAAGGGCGCTCTTCAGCCTTGGGGGCTTCTTGTTCAGCCTTTGCTACGGCTAGAGCATCTACTTCGTTGTTTGAAGTGGCGGTATCGCGGACAATGTCAATCTGTTGGTGGTTACTCATTGTTGTGGTGGAGATTGTTGCTTCTCAATAATGTTTCCGACTGTCTTTGCGGTTTGCGGAACTAGTTGTTGCGCTGTCGCTTGCTGTTGCGCGGCTTCCATTTCACCCTGAATCTGTTCTTCAGTCTTAAGCAACCCCGTAACATCGATTCCAAGACTTGCAGCACGGCGATTCAGGTATTCTCTGAAATCAATATACTGTTGAATACCGCCGGGACCGAGAATCTGTGCAATACCTTGCAAATAAAGATCCAAACGGCTCAAATCATTTCCACGACCAAGAGCATCAATGCCCGTAACGATTGTGGGAGTAATGTACTTCTTATCAATCTTAGGCATCTTCTTAGACTTCGTCAGCCGATCCATCATTCGATGAACCAAAGGCAATTGGAATTCCTGAGACAGGATGCTGTAGATGCCTCCGAGTTGACGCTCAATACTCTGCGTGACTAGGCGAATCTCTTCGGCAGTTACACGTTCAGCATTACGAACTGAGGCTTCAGTAAGCAAGAAGGCGTAGGAAAGGCGCTCGTTGATGGCACCCATCGTTTGCAAAGCAACACCAAGATCTGCCGACTTTGCAACCTGAAGCACCGTAACGTCAGAAGCCATTCCTTCAATAATTGCTCCGTTAGGAGCCTTTGCCAACTTAGAAGCACGGGTGGTGCCTACCGGATTGACAAGGAAAAGCACCTTGGCAGAGGCTGAAGCGGCTTCCACAATACTCTTAGACAGGCTTTCCAAAGAAACCAAGTCACCAAAGTACTGCTCTACATAGCCACGACCGTAGTCCTCGCCATCCACACGATGCATTCGCAAAGCAAGGAAGGGGCTGCGTTCGATTGGATAGATCATATATGATCCGGGAATCTCCATTCCACCCACTTCTTGGTACACCTCGACCCGCTCATCGTCCATGACATGGCAGCAGGTATACAAATCCACGGTGTCTTCAAGGGAGTTTAGGGTGGTCTGAACCGCAGCCTGTACTTCCGGAGGCAGCATTGCAGGAGAAATGGTTTCCTTGAGTATGACCTTCCGGACATTGCCCATCGGATCCCGCTTGACCACATAACGATCAAGACGAATGACCCGCATTGGACCTTCGTCAGGGAAATACAAGAGCGTGTTGCCGCCGACAATCAGTTGCTTAACGGCTTCAAACAGGGGAACGCGAATGCTCAGTCCCTCAATCTCCCGCATAATCAGCCGCTCCATTTGCGACAGACTTTGCTCTGTTTCGCTTTGGGCGCTAGGGGAAAGTTGCTGTAGGTTCTTTACTGCTGCTTCATCAATTACAAAACGAAAGAACGGCGAGTTGGGGGGCAGCAGCGAAAGCAGTAAAGCCGAGGCTAGATTGTTGACACCCCGTGCGCCAACGGATTGGTATGGAGTAACAAACTTACGGCTACTCTGATCCCCTTCGTCCGGAAACAGGTGTGGCAGGGTCAAACGGGCGCAATCACGAGCGCGTTCCAAATAGGTAAAACGCTGTGCTGCGAGTTTAGAATATAGTTCTTTTCCTGACACCTAGGGCTCCTGTTTATTGTTAACTACCAATGCGTAGCATACCGCGTCCGGCTGAGACTCGTGAGGCTCTTTGGGCTGTTTTTTGCTTGTTTCGCATCGCCATTTTATCTGTCGAGGCTACCGATGCCGTTGCTCCTGTGGGGGCGGCTGTGGTTGCTCCGGCTGCGGGTTGGCGATTGATGTACTCTTGTTGTGCGGCTTTCAGTCGAGCGTTGTAGGCAGCCTGTGATTCATTTGCCTTGCCCAAATCAGAGGCTTCAAAGGCAGCCAATTCGGCTTTTTGTCGCTTCTTAAAAGCACTAGAAGATTCTTTTGCTGACATTCCTTCACCCCCACGCAAACGCTCAAGTTTAGTGCGAGTCTTTCCTGCATTTGCCGGATCCGCTTTCCACGCTTGATAGGCTGCATTATCTCGCTTGTAGTACGCGGTATCCGATTCCAAATCGCTATAGCGCGTTACTTCCGATTTAAACTCATTAACTATGTTGCGCTTTGGGGCTACAAAACCCGCAAGGCGGGGATCCGGTTTAGCGGCGGGAGTACACATCACGAACCTGCTTTCTTGATAATCAGGCTTGATTTACCTGAAATGGTGGATGAACGAGGACTTACAAGCCGACCCGTGTTACTGTTGGCTACAATAGTTTCGGTATTCTTAGGCTCTGTATAGGTAGACTTAATACCTAACCTAGCAGCGGTGTACTTTTTAAGTCCTGTTTTATTCAAAGTACTAGGGTCACGAGCAACTCTAGTCTTTGTTCCATCTTCGGCGTATGTCTTTGTCTTTGGAAAAACATCCGAATAGAGTTTAACTTTTGGTGTCTTAGGAGGCTTAGGAGGCTTGTTGTCTACTTTTGCGCTTGTTGCACTTTTCTGCTGTGCGACATAAGCAGCCTGATTAAACCCAACATTTGGAATACCGCTGTTTAATTGAGCCATTCCGGCAAAAGAAATAGGGGCTTCAGGGGTAAGAGCAGCGGTTTGGCTTGCCGCAGCATTCTTCTTAGCCTCGTATGCCTGTCGATCCCAATAAGAAGCCATATAGTTTTTCCTTTTTAATCAAGAAGCGATTCTTCGTTTTGATCGTTATACACCCGCTGTAGATGCATAAAAACCGCACGTTGTCCTGCATAAAAATAAATTTCTTGGAGGGTTTCCCCTACCTTAGCACACCGCTCCGGGTACAAAGTTGAAAGCACCCGAAGCAGTTCTTCAGAAATAGGAGGAAACACGCTATCCTTAGATATGTTATTATTCATCGGTTTCCTTTGCACTTTGGATAAATGCGTATAGAATAATGACATAATTAATCATATCAAGGACGGTGTCCCGCAAGGCTTCATCCTTAACCTTGAATTCTCCTGTAGTCAGGAAGGTGGAGAGCCGGGACATCTTGTCCGTCAGGCGCACCATGATCCCTGACTCCGTCTTGCAGATCCCCATAGACTCGCAGCGGGTGAAATTCAGGAAGGGGTGCTGATCATCCTTACCTCCGCTGTAGTCATGGTTCTTACGCTCAGAGAGCGCACGGGCTTCATCACACAGTTCCTTATGCATGGCTAAGAGTCGAGTACGATTCATGGTGTCCATAGTAGTACCTCCTTTGTTTCCCAATTGTATTCTTTGTGTCGTAAGATTCGCGCACAACGCGCTTGAGTCAGAGCAAACTCTTCAGTATAGCCGTTTGCAATATAGGCTTCCAAGACTTCACTCCACGAGTCAGTCTTAAGAATCTTTGCAGCAGTCACAGGACCCACCCCCGTAATGCCGGGATACCCATCAGTCTTATCCCCGGTCAGGGTCTGCATTAGCCAATTGTGGGTTGCTTCTTCTTCGGTAATCAGACGGGGAGCCTCATCCTTATCCGGATTCCACAACAAGCCGGGGATGGTGTTCAGGTCTTTGTCTGCGGAAACAATAACCGAATCACCGTAAGTTCCCTCTGTCTGCAAGATGCCAATTATGTCATCTCCCTCTAGCGTAGGTTCCTCACGGACAACATACCTAGCCGAAAGCATTTCCTTGACAGGCTTGTATCCGCAAGGTTTACGACAGGCTTTGCGGTGGCTCTTGTACTCAGGGTAAACGTCTTTCCTGAAGTTGAACTTTCCGGTGAACCCTAAGACGCAGAACTGAGCATCTAGAGTTGCCATATACTTTTGAATAGTCACATCGCACAGATGCAAGGCTTCATTGATATTAGAAAAGGCAACATCAGTATCTTCATCAAGCCGCGCTACATATTCGGTAGCAGAGCATATTGAATAGATAAGGATATCGCCATCGATTAGCAAGGTGCGCTGTGGTAAAACAATAGGCTTCTTACGCATTAGTCTGCCTCTTGAGCGTCTGCGGCTCTAGTAAGAACCTCAATCAAGCCATACGTTCCGTGCAGCGTGGACTTCACACAGATGCTGTAACTATCGTCCTTCTTAGGATGTTCTTTGTAACCCACGAACACCATCTCATTGAATCGCTTCTTAAGTTCAAGCAGCAACTCGTCAGTAGTCATGTAATCAATTGGTGTAGACATTCTTTAACCTTTTCAATGTGTCAATGTGTTGTTGTCTGACTGTGCCTCTAGTAGCAACCGCTCGAAACAGGGCAACAATTTGTGGGTATTTGATGACGGAGTATTTGGCAACATGGCTGAGATATTTCAAAGCCCTTTTACCATGTACCGTCCACACAAATACCTTATCGCCTTTGTCCCGAATGGATCCACCCCACTTCTCTTGAAGTAAGCGCAAAGCACCTTGGTGCTTGTTGCTGACCTCAATTGATGGGGAGTGGTTCCATCGAACGCATCCCTCCCCATCAAGCAGCCCCGCTGCATAAGCGTTTAGTGTGTTTCTGCCCAATTGGCTCCGCTTCGATGTACGCCGTCTAATTTGCATCTGAATTTGTAGTACTTTCCGGCTTCTTGAATAGCCTGTACAACAATGTTACCAACAGTTTCTGCGTAGGCAGCATTAACTGTGAACTGATATTCATCATGCACGGTGGCTACTTGCTTTACCGGAATAGATTGCAAAGCAAAGTTGCGGTGGGCTATGACACAGGCTTCCTTCATCACAACCGCTCCTGCACTTTGAAGCAGCGTGTTGAGGGCAGCATGAGTAGACCGGGGATAGAGAGGGCGTGAATCAAGACCACGCATCCATCCACGGGTAGTCATCAGTTGCGTCACGTCTGCCTTGAGGGCTGCATATGCCGGAACCTTGGCTTCAAAGTTCATCCGAGCCTTCTTGCCTCGCGCTCCGGTACCACCAAGAACAAAACCTAACTTGTCATTACCTGCGCCGTAGATGAGCGCATAGATTGCACCCTTTGCCTGATCACGGGCTTGCTTGTGAGTTGGATTTGTCTTGTCCTGCACAGCATCGGTGGTCAACCCGAAGGCTTTGGCATTCTCCCAATGGATGTCTCCGGTCAGGATCGTAGCCGCATATACACCACCATCGTACTTGCCAAGGTAATGAGCGAGGCAGCGCAGTTCCAAACCCGAAGCATCCACCCCAACCAACACCTCGTTAGCAGCCGGGAGGAACAAGGCACGGTACTCAGGCTCCTTGGGAACCTGCGCCAAGTTCGGACTACGGTGGGTACAACGCCCCGTAATCGCTCCGTTGGTGTTCACTAGTCCGTGAATGCGTCCATCAGTAGCGACCGCCCTGAGCCACGCCTCGTCCCCGTCTGCTACCTGCCCAAGACGCTTGATGATTGTCAGGTAACGGCACAGGGTCTTAGCCTCCGGGTATGGAAGATCAGACAGCACCGCTTCGTCAATCCGAGGGCGTCCATCAGGGGTCAACTCAATGGGCTTCCATTGGTATCGCTCCATCAGGCGTTCAGCAATCTGAAGACGAGATCCCGGATTAAAGACTTCAGTCTTCGACTTCATTGCCTTACCTGTCTTCTCAGACACACGCTCAATCACCTTTGGAGGGAAGATCTTCTGCATCTCCTGCTCCAACCCAAGCAACTCTTTACGCAACTCAGCGTGAAGACGCTCTGCACCCTTGATGTCGAAGGGAAAGCCCGTGCGCTCCTGCTTGCGAATGATTGCAGAAAACTCATGCTCAAGAGTGATTGCCTTAACGGCTTCCGGCATTGATGGATGGTTCAGCAAGTGCTTGTACAGCCGATGCGTAACCCGTACATCCTGACGGCAGTAAGCATTGAGTTCTTCTGACGTAGTGAACTCAGGTGCTTGTCCCTTGCCAAGACCAAGGCGGTAGCCCCAAGCCTTGAGACTGTGCGACCCGACCAACTCCTTTGGAAACTCAGGGAGCAGAAAGTCACGCTCCCGGATATCCGCATGAAGCAAACGCGAAACAATTAAAGTGTCGAACACCTGTCCGCTAATCTCAAACTTCGGATAGACCCGCTTGAGTGCAGGGATATCAAAGGATTGAATGTTGTGTCCGATCACAGTATCGGCAGTACTCAGGAGCAGCAAGCCATACTCCATGTCTACCGTCTTAGGCTCTGCACCATCAATACTAATAGCCATGCACAGAATTTCTTTAACGTCAGACAGGTTCAACCAATCAGCCACCATAGGCGTTTCAATATCAAATACAATTTCCATCGTGTTCTCCTTTCAAGAGATTCTAGGATCCTAGAACAAGTCTTCTTTAGTGATGCCCTGCTTTGCCCAAGCCGCAGCAATCTTCTTTAGTGCTATGTCGTGCATCTGTCGTACCTGTGCGGCTGTAACAGGTTCGTCAGGATACTTTGCATTCAATGCTTTTGCAAGTGTCTCCCAAGAGTCCGGCTCTGCTGTTGTAGACATATTGCGGTAAATAGTGGGACGCGTTTCATAGCCGTACCTAATTACCGTAGATACCAATTGTGGGCTGACGCCATACTGCTTGGCTATGTCCACCTTTTTCATGGAAGTCTTGCCAAGGTCTTGAATTTCATTCACTTGTCGTGCAGTTAGTTTGCGGGGTTGCATGGTTCTCCTTTAAATATCATCGTTCACATCCATTGCAATCTCGTGCAATCGTCCTGATTCTTTGAAATATCGCAGCATTCCGGAGAGTCCTGTGTCTCCTGTGAATCTGTTCTTAAGAACCCGAACAAGTAATTCATTGGGCGCTTCGCCTTGCTGATTGCGTTCCAAACCAATAACAGCATCGGCTAACTGAGCAATAGAGTGAGAGCCACGCAGTTGGGCTAGGGAGGTCGTAACACCCTCTTCATGCCCACGGTCTCCATCAGGACGGCGTAGATGCGACACCACAAACATGGCTGCCTGAGTCTCTTCTACGAGGCTACGCAGCGAGGTCATCGCGTTGTCAATCAAGCGGCGCTCATCTCCATCACCTAGTCCGGATACAACGATGGACAAGTGATCTAGGAAAATGTAATCACATCCACATGACTTGATCATGTAACGAATACGAGCAAGAAGATTTTCAGGATTCACAGAACCAAAGTGATCAAGCAGTACCACCTTGGCTACTGTGGCATCAAAGGCTTCGCGCTTCTGCTCCCCTGAAATACCACGCTCTTCCCAAAAGTAGGGAGGTGTATTCAGATGGATACCCATGAGGTTGCGCCCTGTGCGCTTTACATTTTCTTCCAACATGAGCAGCCCAACCTTCTTACCTGAACGAATCAAGTGGCAAACCATTTCACGACAGACAGAGGACTTGCCGATGCCTGTGCCTGAGGTGATGACTACTAGTTCACCCTTACGGATTCCAAGTAACTTATCGTTGAGTGCAGCCCACGGATAAGAAGTCGATTCATTTTTATCATTTTCATTAACAGTATCCCACAGATCCGAACCGAGAACAACGCCATCCGGACGATAGGCTTTAGCGCCATAGACCGCATCGATTACTCGCTTTCCTTCACCCGCCATGTGGGCTTCGTTGGCATCCTTGAAACCTACGATGGTTCCAATCTTTGCTTTGCCCGGTGTAAGCAACATCGCACACTCACGGGCTGCCTTGCGACCCGGCTCATCATCGTCAAACATGATCACTACAGATTCAAATTTTTCTAGCCATTCCAAGTTCGCTTGGAAAGACTTGAGCGCACCTGTAGCACCTGTAGGTACTGAGCAGACTGCCCACTTGTTGCCGAAGAGTTGACCAACAGTAAGAGCATCTACCTCGCCCTCAGTCACGGTAACCATGCGCCCACCATCGCGCCACAAGTGCATACCGTACAGAGGCAGCGACTTTGTATCACCTAGCATTACAAAATCTTTAGATGGGAAGCGTAACTTCTGTGCAACAACGGAGCCATCCTTGATGTACTGAGCAACCTGCACAGTCTGTCCGTTGTATTCACCCATACCGTAGCCCCAAAAGCGGCAGGTATCTTCGGTGATTCCGCGCTTCTTGAGCGGAGCCGTTACTACATCAATCAAAGTAGTATTGGTCTTGGTAACTTCGGCTAAGGGTTCGCCCTTGCCTGTCTCGTAATACTTACAGCCGAAGCAGTAAGCGTGTCCGTCTGTGTACCTAGCGAGGTTGTCCTTGCTCCCACATTGGGGGCAGGACTCATGCTGTAGGAACTCCGATTCGTTGGGGTTCGTCATAATGCTCTTTCCATTCGATTTCGATTCGAGGGTTTGTGCTGTAGCACTTTCGCGCTTCAAGCGTCATAATCTGTCGATCATCTAGCCACGCCCACTCATTGAGCGAATCTAGAATCGACTTCACATGGTTATCAATGTCACCTAGCGGGAACAGGCTTGTGATCTTCTTCGGGGAACGACAGAAGAAAGTCACCT
>Ga0209296_1000334_pt1 | contig 40011 bp, 68 predicted proteins | sample S_130206_EF_Meta_FD_187319 | JGI IMG/M metagenome (GOLD analysis project Ga0209296, IMG submission 187319) | Freshwater microbial communities from Lake Simoncouche, Canada to study carbon cycling - S_130206_EF_MetaG (SPAdes) (version 2) | ecosystem: Environmental > Aquatic > Freshwater > Lake ... | reverse complement strand
AAACTTCTTTTACTACGGCGTATCCTAAAATCATTCAACTTATTCTTCTTCTGTTACTGGTTGTACTTCCAACTCGATACCGGATACAAACATCTCATAGCTTCTTACAGCAGTAGGATATTTTAAGTAGCCTCTAAACTTTTCCTCTGCTTCATCTGATGAGTTAGCAAGGACAACACCTTTATAGACTACTCGTTCCCTACCAATAACTTCGTACTTATTTAGCATCTTCTGCTTCCTCTTCGGTATCTTCTACCTCTGGTTCTGTTGGTACTACTGCTTGTAGTATCTCAGTTGTTGTGATGATTCCCTCTGGTACTGGCATTTGTTCTCCTTGTGTGTAGTATTTTTTGGCTGCTTCCCAACCTGCATTGTATCCTTGATCAAACATATCACTACCGGTTGATTGAAACTGTCTTACTCTCTTGGCAACTCCGGCTTTCATCTTTAACCTAAGTCTATTACTGTAAGAACTCTACTGGAAAAGAAAGCAGTTTCATTCATAGAACCATCTTCATTCCACCAACTATTAATACCTTTTTCTTTTGCTAAATAACAATCTTTAGTGCAGTAAAGTACTTTGGTTTCTTTACTGGTGTACCAATTACTGTTTGCTCTGGTGTAATGACAATTATTACATTGGATTGTTTCTACATATTTTTTCATTTCCTATCTCCATAACCTGCATCTCGCAACAGATTAACTAACTGTTCTACTGTCAGCATACATACCCAGTCACTGATTGACTTCTCACCTTGACCGTTCAGACGTAGCACAGCGATACGGATATCCCCATCCTTAGCCCTGTCCTTCATCTGTCGCATCGTTTCCGCAGGTGAGAAGCCTGTGCGAGCCTTGACCTCCCAGTCAATACCCACCGTACCAGTAACATCAGAGCCTGATCTTCCAGCTCCGGTGCTTTCAGCAAAAGGAAAACCGTTCTCCGCTAAGTACATAGCGAGTACTTTTTGAGAGCGATAGCCTCTATGTTTACGAGCCTGACTCACGCCAACTCTTTCTCAATAGCCTGAATAGTTGGACAAGGATAAAGACGAGTACATCCTTCACAGATATATTCATTCTTTGTTGGCACCCAATCAGGTATTTTATGTGGCTTATGCAACTCTATTACTGCACGAAGAGCAAAGTATGGAGTTTCTGGAGTACGACTATTCATATACTGCTCACTGTTTACAATAAATAATAGTTCATCGTGTGTCATTTTTGCCTACAATCGTTTTAACTATAAGTTCTGCAATCTCCAACGCTACAGCCTCTCTAATAGATTGCTCTGGATCTTTATAGAAAGATGCGTGAGCATTACAAAGGCTGCAAGGATGGAATACTTCTGACATTACTTCTTCTTCGCTACCTTCTTGACTGGCTTTACATCTTCAAGTTCTTCTGCCCATTTATCAAACTGACGTAGTGCAAAGAACTCTTGGATCTCTGATCTAAGGTAAGAAACAATATGCCATACCGCTAACAGTGCAACACCTGTCCAAAATAATTCTACGTTCATAACTCTCCCATCGCTGAATGTCTATAACTTCTACCTTGTGCATCGGAATCTCCGATTTGACAAGTCGAATAGTTTACAAATAAGGAAGCGTAATCGCTTCCATCAGCAGAGTGTGGTCCAAATCTGTTCTTGACTGGAGCAACTCTTAATATAGATTCCATTGGATTAAAAGCCAACGTAACTATCAGTGAAGGTAACTGTGAGATCTTACCGTGAATAGCTCGTCTAGGTGGTGGCAAATCAGACTTACCAAACTCACTCTGTTCGCTGGTGTGATGAAGTACCAGCAAGCAAGCCTCGGTAGTACGAGCAAGGTGATGGAACTCAGTCATAATTGTCCGAAGTCCAGACCACTCGTTCTCTTGTTCTGCTACCACGTTAGACAAGTTATCTACAACTATTAACTCTGGTGGCATACCATAAAGTTCTATATATGCCTTAACTTCCAGCTCGATATCATCCAGGCTAGGTGACGGATTAAATACCCAACGGATATTATCGAGCTGACTTAATTGATAGCGATAGAAGTTTGGAGTTAGCTCCAAGTTCTGCTCTACCATTAACTGACTGTGGTTACTTAAATGCGCTGCTGATCTAATTGCAACTGTAGTTGTATCAGTATCAGCAGAAAAGAATAAGGTTGGAACTTTGGTTTTAATTGCATAGATCAAAGCAAACATAGACTTACCAGCATTTGGTTGCGCTGCAACCATACAGACCTGTCCCCTACGGAACTTGATCTGCTTGGCTGCTAGTGAGCGCCACGCATCGGGAAGAGGCACAGCCTTAGACTGCGTACCTTTCCACGCTCGCTGTAAATCAAGCAAAGTGATTCTCCAATGACTTAAACTTTGTTCCTGTTTTCTTTCGGATCATACTTCGTTCATACTCTGTAGCCCCACCCCAGATACCAAAGGATTCGTGCTTTACTCCCCAGTCTAAACAATCTTTCTGGAACGGACAGTTACCACATACTTTTTTAACAGTTGCCAACTGTCTAAATCCGTACTTGGTTGTCGCACCAACCGTTTGATCTGCGTAGAAAACATCCGTACCCATTTCTCTACAGGGTGGGTTTTCAAATTCCCAAGGTGGCAACATATTTACCCCGACTACAGGTAAATGTTTTTACATTTGTCCGTTGACTCTTTAGGAGCCGCGCACATATAACCTCTCCAAGGTCCCTTGTTTCCTACACCTTCACGATAAGTCATTCCTCCGTGACGGCAATCTGGTGCATTAGCAGCAGCACTAGCAGAAGCTGCTGATGGTGCAGATGCTGGTGCTGAAGGTGTTATTGATGATGCTGGTCTAAGAGATGCCACTCCACGTAATGATTGTGATGTTGACATAATTAGAGTAGCAAGATCTTGAATGGTAGTAAGATGTTGTTCAAGCTCTGCTTGATTAACAGCATAGATATTTATCATATCCCCATCTTTTTCCCACTTAAAGTTAATCTGTAACTTTGTGCTTGGATCACTCGCCATCTAAATCAGTTCCTCCCGTTTGTTTAACCGACTTGACTTCAAGCCGGAGACTTTCTTTACCTGTCTTTGTTGGTAGAAAACCAAGTAACTTTTCTACTTCATCAGAATCCACTGTGCGCCTTCCGGCAATTGGTGTCCAGCTAACTTGAATACCGTCATCTGTAACTCCAGTGTGGCCTTCTAGTAGAACCTTAATCTCATCCTTGATCTTCGTCAACTCTTTTATCTTTTGATCTGTATCAAGGTATTTAACTGCTGCATCACTTGCACTGTACTCAGCTAGACGCACCATAGGTGCTTCATCTTTTTTTATACCGGTACAACCAACCTCACCAGATTCATCATAAAACTTACAGTAGAACCGGCAGTAAGAAACTGCATCCTTCTCTGGTTCTGGGACTGTATCTGTTGCTTTGATTTCATCTAACCAGGCAAGTGCTTCTAGCGCGATTGATTCGTTATATGGTTCTGAGTGCATAATTACATCGCGCTCATCACCATCACGGGAGATAGCCACCAGTGCTACTGTGTCAACAGGATTACCTGCACCGTGTTTCATCAGGTATCCGTATGTCTGGACTTGCCAGATCTGTTGCTTACTTGGGAAGTATCCTAGTGTCTTGGACTTTACTGTCTTCCAATCCACAATCATCTTTTCTTCAGGGATGTAGCAGTCAACGTGTGCTTTCATATCATTGAAAGCCACCTCAGTTTCAAGCCAGAACTTAATACCCTGCGGATCTGCCTTACTTAAAGCTGCTTCTATCTCAGTATGAATAGCAGTACCCATAATCGCTGCGAGTTTAAGGTCATTGGTGTTAGTTTCAGGTTGTGAATTTAACCGGTAGAATACTTTTCTACGGCACGAACCTAACTCCGATGGACCGATCTCTGGTTGTAGTGATCTGGCGCGACCGGAATCTTTGTTCCGTAGCGCCGTGATTAGCTCATCTATTACATTCATTGTTCCTCCTAAGAGCGAGTGTACTCCCACCGGAGAAGTAATCCAAACATTGTGTGTCACCCTCGGCGTGTCGCTTCGGAGAATGTGTGTACAATACGAGCCATAGGCGAGTTACAGTACAGGGGTGGCTTGAGGCCACCCATACGGTACCGCCTAGAATGGCCTAAATCGCCCTGCTTTAAGGCGTGTCGGGCCGTTTTTTCTACGAGGTAGGGTGATTGTTTGGGTAAGGACATTTGGGAGGCTCACCTCCCCGATAAACGGGGTATTGATCTCCGAGGTACTCCTACTCATAAATGCGTATGTGGTAATGGACTTTTTGTAATGATCGGTGCTTTCGAGGATAGTGAATTAGCCTTCTACTTCCTAGATGCCGAGTGCCTTAACTGTGGGAATCTGGTGACTCTGCCTACTCCAGTGGATTATGACCAAGACTCACTAATTTAAGGCATAAAAAAAGAGGGCCGCCCCTTACGGGAACGGCCCTTTGCCTCGCAGTAAAACTTATACTTTGCTGTAGTGCTTGGCTTTCTTGTCTAATACCTTCATTCCTGGACCAGCAAATGAAGATAAAAATACAGTGGCATATGCCTTTGGATCTGTAATTCCAGCCATATACAAAGCAATACAAGATGCTACGCCAGCCCGTAGGTAGGACATCAACATAGCTTGTGCTTTATCTTTGGTAATTTGAGTCATTATTAGCCTTCCTTTTTAGGTAAAGGTTTTACCTTAGCCTTTACTTTGTTTACTACCTTCGCCTTACCAAGCCAAGGAAACCAAGGAGAAGTATCCTTCCCGCAGCCTTCTTTGATTGATATGTGAATATGTACTGGGTGTGCGTAACCGTCAAAGTCACGATCACCCTTTTCCTCGGACCAGATGCGACCTTGGAAAATCAAGTACTTGACCCTTGGGTCATTTTGTAATTCTATATATGCTTGACGGCAATCAATGCCATCTTTAGGATCGTGAGTTAGATCGCAGGCATAGCCTGAGTTGTGATCTGAGTTAGGATTTTTGGATAAATGGGCCTTGCTTGGCAGCAAACCATCTGATGCCTTCTTGCGCTTTGGTTTCAGAGCTGTCGCTTGACGAAGCACAGCAATCGCAGCCGGTGTTGCAGCCTTTGCTAACGGTATCATTTGTTCTCCAGTAGTAGTCGGTAGATGTCATCAACTCTGTTCTCTAGTCTTTCTAGTCGAAGGGTATTTTTAGTAACGGAATCCTTCATACTTGATCCGCCATTGGGACGAAGTTCCATTAGAAAAGATTTTACCATCCATCGGATTCCCATACTGACAGTAGCCAGTACACCTAGAAGTCCAGATACAAAAATAACCCAGTCGGAGGCACTCATTAGACTGTTCTAACTGTTACTAATAAAATACCGCCAAATCCAGTAAACCTTTTATCCGTTGGAGTTTTGTTTACAAAATCCATCTCTTCAATCAACCCGATGTAAACTTCTCCGGTACGAAAGTCCTCAACTCTGACTGTATTGCCTTGGTTTTCTAAAGTCTCTATGTCATACAATCTGTCGTAGGCTCGTCCGTCATAACCAACTTCATTACCAAAGGCATCTGATTCGTGGTCATAACAAGCTAGAGGGTATTGAATTAAGCGCTGGCGTGGTATGCCAGGTAATGATTTAAGTTGATAGCCAGTAAATAAAGGTCCTAACAATGGATTAGTGCTTGATCTATTTATTGTAAACTTGAAGCCTAGATACTGTTGACCACCAGCAGGATATGGAATACCTATCTCGCTTACGCCAGATCCTTGTGCAAAGGTACCAATATTGTATTCAGTATTAGAACTATCAACAGAGTTGATTTGAAAAGCACCATTTGTATTATCAATCTTAGGTAACAGCAACTTGAATATCTTATTTTCTAATGTGTTATATCTGATGTAACCAGTCTGTAAATAGCCACTAGCTACCAATGATGTTGTTGATTCAGCCCAGACATCAGTACCTGTTGTAAATGCTATACGATCTGAGTTGCCAAAGAAAGCAACTTGAGTAGCGGCAGCACTAACGCCAGCAGCAATCAAGTCCCAAGCATAAGGAAATACTATTGCATTACCGATAACTGTGGATAGATCTATACGAAGCAACCCTGCTTCGCCATCTATTGTGGTAGTTACATAAGCAAAACGATCAGCAAAAGAAACATCATTACAAGCAGCATCGCTGTAAAGTAATGGACCGTAGGAGATATCTCCATCTGCGGATACCACACCAACTCGGACTCCCTTGCTGGTAGCAAGGACTGCATAAGTTCCAAGATAAACATCAAATCCGTTGATCCGTTCACCTGCTGGTAAGTCAATAGTTACTGTAGGTGTACTAAGAGTTGGAAACCCAAGTGTGTTAGGTACAGTTGGATCTAAAGTAATCTTGAAGATGGAACTTGAGGTTCCATTAGGATCATATCCTGCTACATAGATAGCAGCCGGTCCCTCAGCGATAGCAGACCATACCCACGCTGTGTTCGGATGGGTGTATAGAGCAGTAGGTAATGCAGCAGAAGCTGAAGCGTTAGCATTAAGTTCATATAAAACATTTTCCTTAGCCAGCAGTAACCGTTGCTTGACATAACGGATAGTGGCTCTGGTTGTAGTAGGAGTATTGTAGATCTCAGAGTCTGCTGGACTTGCCCCTACGGAGCCTCTGTGTACCTTTGTGGCGTTAATAAAATAGTAATTAGAACCATCTGTGGTAAGTGAATAGATAGTTGATGCTGTACCAGCCTGAGTAATAGTTGAAGATGATCCAGCAGAAGTGATCTTTTTTAATGCAGTACCATCTGTAATATAGATGCAGTCATTGGTACCATCATTGACACCAATCAACTGACCAGCGTTAGTTCCATCATAGAATATTGCTGTATCATTAAGAAGAGTTGCTTGTCCCTTAGTCCATACATCTAAACCTTTAGACTCAGTGAACTGGAATCGCAAAGATTCATCCTGAGCAGGCTCAAAATACTTAATCCCCGCTCCTAAGTGGAACGAGGATTGGGATCTAAACCACCAGCCAGTGAGCGATTGCTCACCTGCTTCTCGCGTTTGATCGTATTGTTGCTTTCGATATTGAGCAGTTACTCTGCGATAAGGAGTCTCATCACTGGTACTCATAAAGAATGGCTGAGTATTGATTGCTACATCGTAACCAAAGTCAGAAGGTAGGTACGATACAGATGATGAAGGATTTGACAGTGGAAAAGCAATATCGCGGTAGGCACCGCTTTCAGTAATGTCAGAACCGTATGCCATTATTCTCCTTTGATTTCATCTGTTCATCTAATGGGTCATATCTGTATTCCCAAGTAGGGATATCTTCTGTTGTGCAATTACCTGTCAGTAAAGACATTACCCTTATGCAAACTTTGTTTGCGATGCAAGAACAGAGTATGTGGGAGTAGCAGACAGTTTTGTAATGTTGTATGTGTAAACATCTACAGAGGAAGCATTACCTGCTGTTGGTGCTGTGCCACCCTGCCATCTGGTGGTAACACCAGTTGTTGTGCCATCAATTTGCACTGAAGTATTGTAGTAAGCAGTTGCTCCATTGGTTACTGAGAAGACAACAGTTACTGAATCAGCAATATCCATAAGGGATGCAAGAGTAGTGCTTCCATCTCCACGAACATTTACTACGAAGTTACCGCTTGCATTTGTAGTGTAATAAAGAACTGCTTGTGTTTTGTAATCATAGTTTATGGTACCTGTGGCTGCTGTTGCAGATATTGTGTTAATCTCCTGTGGAGATTTTAAGGTTGCATAATTACTATTTGGAGAAGTAAGGGTTTTGTTTGTAAGATTATCTGTTGTTGCTTTACCAACAAGAGTGTCAGTTGAGGTAGGTAATGTAAGAGTTCCAGTGTTAGTGATTGTTGATATCACAGGTGCTGTAGAAAATGTCTTAGCGCCAGTAATTGTCTGTGAACCAGAGGTTGTTACAGCGATAACTACTGTATCTTCAAAGTGTTGGGCATCATTACCAGTAAATACGTGCTGAACGGTTGCTCCAGCATTATGTGCGATACCAGCAGTACCAGCTCGCGCTCTTGTAATAGTAAGAGTATCGCTAGATACGGCAGTTACATAAACAATTTCTTCACTGGAAGTATCTGGATCAATAGCCAAAGCAAAGGTATCACCTGCTGTTAAAGTTATACCGCCCATTAAGGTAGTGCCAGTGCCAGAGGCAACTGTCATAGAAGTTACGCTAGAATTTATGGAACTCGCTAATGTAGTATCAATAGAGATTGTTGAGTATTGTCTGGATGCCATTTCTACCTACTTTGTATAGTGAAGACGGATTGGGTATTTGTCTTGTAACTTTAATGCTTCCTCGTTCAAACGGTTTTGGTAAACCGCATAAATATAACGAGATGATGATGTTCCAGCAGTTGAAGGGATCTTGCTATCTTGAGAATCTGCTTCCGCAGAGGTAAGATTGATACGACCTGAATCAATATATGAAAGCAACTTATAGGCTGCGCCTAGGGTAATAACATCTCTACAGGTTTCAGGTAATCCTGAAACATCTGTAAAATCATCAGTAGATGAATCTAAAGTAGTAGGTGTGGTTGTGTAGTAAACCTGAACTGTACGTCCTGGTTGGATATTCTCATAGATGTTTACAGTATTTTGACTATTAAAGGTAGAGATATTAGCCATAGGATCTGCTCGCCATTTGTTAACTGGTAGCCACTCTTGGCTAGAACCTGTGGTTTGCCAAGAGATATAAAGGATTGACTCTAGATCGTCAGGCAAGGCATAGGTAGTTTGTGCTGCGTTAAAGGTAAAGGTAGTAGATGTTACTGCCCAGAGCTTAGGATAGACACTGTTGATAGTGTCATTGATAGCCTGCTTAACCATCATTCTAGGAAAGGTAGGACTTAAAGTTATCTGTGCATACTGTGCGTGTGGCGCAGGTGTAGAGTTCTGAAAGCCACGACCAAAGCCTGGAGCAGCGTTTAGTGTGTTAGTTGCTTTAGCAAAGTTGTCAATCCAGATGAGTTCATCATCAATCTCAATAATACCTTTTGCTAAGTTAGATGAAGAACCAACCTGAATAGCGGTATTAGTGGTGGTGATAGCAGCGTTTAGATAAGTAATCCGATCTTGACGCAGAGTGTAGCCTGCTAGGTTTGATCGTACCTCATCTATCATATCCGATAGTGTTGCCATTGTTACCTTTCATACCATCCGTTGTTCCAGAGTGTTAATAACTTTGTAAAATACTTTTCATACTGCGGTTGTATTGCTTCTAATGAGTAGTTCTGTACAGCTCTACGGTGAATTACATTTGGATCTAATGTCCACACATTATCCACAGCCTTGCAGAACTCATCAAAAGTTCTACATCTATATCCTGTTACCCCGTGTAGATTGGTTTCTACAAAGGCACCCCAGTCAGTGGTGATTGTCGGAGTTCCAGTGAAGTGTGCCTCTGGCACAATATTCCCAAACGGTTCTATATAAAGCGTTGGGGCTAATAAGGCTTGCGCCTTACCCATTAGTTCGGCTCTTTTCTTAGCGCCGACTACTCCAACATACTCCACACCTTTAGGTGGATCTCCAGGTCCTGCCATTACTAACGTCTTACCAAGCTCTTTAGCAACTTGGACTGCTATCTCTATTCCTTTGCGGGGAATGATTCTTCCGACATAGAGCAAGTAATCTTTTTTATCCAGGCATAGTGGAAAATCTGTTTGCTCAAAATATCCAGGAATAACAGTGTCAAAGAATTGTCCATCTACTTGCGTCGGATCTTTGAACCCTGCGTAGTTGCTGTGCATCCAAGAGTAAGACTCCCAGACTCTGTACTTAGCAAAGGTAGCTCCGTAGCCAATACCAAACTCTACCGAGATGTATTGAGGTAACGCTTGAGCAATTTCCCTATGAGCCGTCCCACCAATAAAGCAAAGGAAATCTTTTTCTTCTGCCCTAGCGCTGATCTCAGTGATAACATTTTTAGTAAAGTGTTTCCAGTGTGGCAGTTCTGTGTTGAAGGATGCGCTGGTGTAGTGCTTTCCATTTAATGATTCCTCACGCATCTGCTCATCTATACAGGTAACTAACTCCGTACAAGGAGCATCGTTATATTCTCCGGCGTATAGATAGACAGTATGACCTGCCTCATACATCATCTTAGAGAACAGCCTTACCTTTTGGGTAAAGGCACAGGACATATATTCAGTAGTAGTTTGAGCGTGTGGCAGACCAACAACGTGAAATCTCATACCCGTACTATAGCGTAGCTAGTTCATCCTCAGTTAAACCAAGGGCTGCTAACTTTGCCAATGCAGATGCCTTGGCTGCTGCCTTTGCTTCTGCTTCTGCTTCACGCGCTGTGCGTTCTGCTTCTGTGGCTGCTCTGTCAATTTCCATCTGAGCAATTTCTGCATCTGTTAATTCAATAATTTCTTGAATACCAGTTGAGCAATCAACTACTAATTTGGTTGGTCTTGTCATTTATATCTCCTAACTAGATTTGATACCATAAAGGGTTGCTGTACTGTATTGCACATAGTTACCATCGCCACTTGTTATAGTGATTTGATTTATTGCGCTACTAACATTCCAATAGCCGGCAAGAGTAGTTAAAGTGTAATATGTTGTATTATTATTACCATTTGATGCTTCTAGTAATGCAGGTTTGTTATTTGCACTTGCGTAATTTGGTATATAAAGTGATTGATTGCTAAATGAACTGGTTGTTTGATTTGCGTTGCTATCTCGCCCAGTAGCAATATAAACAACAGATAGAAAAGCATCATTTCCAGCACCACCGCCTTGTCCATAAAGGTCAGTAGTAACATAACTTACGGAAGAGGCATTAAAAGTAATTTTACCAATAGAACCATAATTACTACCTGTGCCAGAAGTACGCAAAGATAATACAAGTTGCAAATCAGTATAAGTTGCTGGAATAGAAGTAAAATCAATAGTGGCAGAGCCACCAGAACCAACAGTCACGGTGCTAATTGCTACATAAGTATTTGCCATTATGCCGCCTTAATTCCGTATAGTGTAAAGGTTGAGCCTGTATCAAAATTACCGGCTGTTGCATATAAAATCATAGAAGTAATTGCATTTGTGGAACGATAAAGTCCTGATGACGGCATTACCTGTCTTCCCGCAGTAGCATTTTTGGTTAAAATTGATTTGAAGGCAGTTGTATTAGCGTAATTTTGAAAATTAACTATATAAACAGGGTGAATGGTTGTACTCTCTGCTCCACCAGATAAATAAATATGGGAATAACCACTCAATCTGTAAGAGCCAGAAGTTGTATTACTACCATAAACAAAAGTACCACTGTAAATTGCACTAGCGTCTGCATTAAATTGTATTCTAGGATTAGCAGATGTAGAAGTGAATTTAGCGTAAATTACTAATACTAAATCAGTATAACCAGAAAATGTATTTAGAGTGATTGATGATTGTGCGCTTGTAAGAGTTTGCGTTGTTATTGGTGTATATGTTGCTCCTGCCGCCATTATGCCGCCACCTTAATTCCGTATAGAGCAAAAGTTGAATACTGTGTCCAACTTTGCGACAACAATCCCGTCATAATTTGAATATCTGTTATGGCAGCCGTATTCATCCAAAGTCCAGACCAAAGACCAATCCAACCAGTTCCATTGTTATCAAAGCCAGAAAAACTTCTTATGGTTTTATATTTATTTGTATTTTTGTAATCTAAGAAATCCATAATGCCACTTCCAAATTGTGCATCTGAAATGCCAATAATTGCTTTAGTGTCAGATGAACCAGCGGTTGAACTTGCTGCCGAACCTTCGCCAATAAGTCTGTTCCAAGCATAGTTTGCACCGCTATCGCCATTTATTCTAATGCTCTGCGAAGCCAATCCTGTGTTGTCTTTTGTTGTCATTCTTATTTGTAAATGTGTGAAGGTAGAAGGGATGCTGGTGAATGTAACTGATGTTACTGCGCTGGTTACATCAATGGTTTGAATAGACTCAAAGGAGGTGCTGGAACCAGCAAGCGCACCCCAACCATAAGCATTGGCAGATGCTCCTGCCCTTGTTGTAATAAGTGGTGACATTATTCTCCCTTACGCAAACTTCGTTTGTGAGCCAAGAACTTGATATGTTGGTGTTGCTGCTGTCTTGACAATAGTAAAGACATAAACATCAATACTTGATGCGTTACCGGCAGCAGGTGCTGTGCCACCCTGCCACTTTGGAGTGACGGTTGTAGCGTCAATTTGAATTACGTTAGGATAATAAGCTGTAGCTCCGTTGGTATTCATCCAGACAACTGTAATTGCATCGCCAACTGCAAGTGCTGTGTTCAAGGATACTGTGCTGCTGTATCTAATGTTTAATGTGTGGTTGGCTGTTGCGTTGGTTGTGTAATACCAGACTGAGGCAGTATCAACTTCAAGGTTAATTGTGCCAGTTGCAGCAGAAGCAACAACGTTAACATCTTCCTCAAGACCACGCATTACACCATCTTTAATGGTTGCAGTGTTAATGGTAGGAGTACCAATAGTTGGACTTGTTCCAAATACGTTTGCGCCAGTTCCTGTTTCATCAGTTAAGGCAGCAGCAAGGTTGGCACTAGATGGTGTGCCAAGGAATGTAGCTACACCAGTTCCAAAAGAACTGATTCCTGTTCCACCGTTAGCAACAGATACTGGAGTTGATAATGCTACAGTGCCAGTGCTTGTGATCGTTCCACCAGTAAGACCAGTACCAGCAACAATGCTTGTAACTGTTCCGTTTTGTGTGTAACCAAGAGTTGTCCAGTTAGCAGAACCGGTACCAATTTTGAACTTGCCGGTATCAGTTTCGTACCCTATTTCACCAGCAGCTAACGTTGGATTGTTAGTAGTCCAGTTCGCCGCAGTGTCGCGGCGGTTCTGTAAACGTGATGTCATTTATCTTCCTTTACCTAGTATGTCACGATTGAAGCGCCAGCGTCAATAGTATAAGTCCAGGATGCTGTTGTAGAACTGCCCGAATCATACACTACATCTGGAATAATTGGTGATGAACCGCCATCAAGATAGTCAACTACCGGATCGCCTGTACCGTTAGGACCAGAAGGACCGGATGGGCCAGTTGCTCCTGTTGCTCCTGTAGTACCAGTTGGACCACTGGGACCTGAAGGACCAGACGGACCTGACGGACCTGACGGACCTGACGGACCTGACGGGCCTGTAGCCCCAGGTACCGTAGAGGCAGCTCCAGTAGGACCAGAAGGTCCTGAAGGACCTGACGGACCGGAAGGACCTGTAGGACCGCTAGGTCCACTAGGACCGGTTGGTCCAGTAATACCAGTTGATACAACTGCAAGAATCAACGGATGGTTGTTTGCAAAGTTTGTTGTTCCAGTACCGGCTGAAGTAACTAAACTTACTGGGATTTGTACATAATCAACCTGCATTGTTGGTGTAGCAGATACTGTCCATTTTTGATAATTTGCAGAATTGTTTTTATCTTGGACAATTAAAATATCATTAGTTTTGATTAAACCTAAGAAGATGTCAATGTCAACACCATCTTGGTTAATGTGGTTTACATTTATCTGGGTGGCAGATATCTGCGTAGCATTGTTCCAAAGTAAGTCGCCGGTTCCAGGATTACCTGTTGTGGCAGTTGTGTCTGCTTTGTAATCATAATAGTTAGCAGATCCACCATCTGCTCCGCTAGGTCCACTTGGGCCACTAGGACCTGTGGCTCCTGTTGGACCGCTAGGTCCACTAGGACCGCTTGGTCCTGTAGGACCAGAAACTGTAGATGCTGCTCCTGTAGGACCGCTAGGACCGCTAGGTCCGGTAGGTCCTGTTGCCCCAGTAACACCTGTGGCTCCAGTTACACCAGTAGGACCAACAATACCTTGTATGCCTTGTGGGCCGCTAGGACCGCTAGGACCGCTTGGACCAGAGGGTCCTGAAGGACCTGTTGCACCAGTGACTCCGGTGGCTCCAGTAACCCCTGTAGGGCCGCTAGGACCGCTTGGTCCTGACGGACCAGATGGACCTGAAGGTCCACTAGGACCAGAAGGACCAGAAGGACCACTAGGTCCGGTTGCACCGGTAGCTCCTGTAAAACCTACAGGTCCTGATGGGCCAGACGGACCGCTAGGTCCGGTGGCTCCGCCAGTTCCTTGTGGACCCTGATCGGCAGCAAAAGTTACTGATACCTGTGGAGTGATTGACTCAACGACAATTACTGTCTCGCTCATACAGTCACCCCTGGAGTTACAATAAATTTACCTTCTAAAATTCTAGTTACTACTGTGCCTGAATTAAATACCATATCGTAGGCATAACGTTGTGGAGTTATATCTGTCTGGGTAGGAGATAAAGTTACAGTTACTCTGCCGTTAGCAGCATCTATTACGATCTCACCAGTGGTATTGGTTACAACTAAGGTTGTTGTGTTAGCTCCAACAAATGGACGGATAGTCATAGTTATTGCATATCCAGTCAGATTCCAAGGAGTTGAATCGTTTTTAATTACAAACTGAAAGTTAAATGTGGTTGCTTGATCTGCAACTAGATTGTATTTTGCACTCAAGAGGCTACCTGCCGTAGTGCTGTTACAGGTTCTGCGCCAGTGGTTGATGCCAGATAGTTACATACTCCAGCAAGATCTAACCAACTTGCGCGGCTTAGTCCTGCTATTTCGTTTAATACTCCAACAGTATCGCCAACTGTTAAGGTGGTGCTGCGAGCAGCAGCCCAAGCCTTTGCTGCACCGGCAGTATCTTTGTACGCAGAAAGTGCTGGATAGGAGGCACCGCCGTTGGCGAGCCTATTGAGTTCATCTACAAATGTTGAACCAGCAGTACCGTATGTTGGCACCTCTTACCTCACTTCTTGTTGGATCGTTTTGCTGCTGCGTTATCTACTAAATTTGGATAAGGCCGACCTGCTGCCTTAGCTCTTGCTTTAGCAGCAGTCTTTTGCTTTGGAGTTAATGGTGTTGATTTCTTCTTAGGGTTTGGTGTATCCCAAAATGCTTTCTTTTTCATTTGCAACTACAATCCCAAGCCCGTAGCGACTTGTTGATTCTTGAGTTCGGATCTCCAGCAGTTTTGTTAGAAGTATTCTTTGCCTTCATTCCACACATACGACTGCAAAAGGATTTGCGTCTTGCTGCGGATTTAGGAGATTTAGCAGCCTCAGCCTTTTTGACTGGAGGCTTTAGGTTCATTCCCTGCGCTTTAGCAGAGGCTCTACCCTTGGCGTTAAGACCGCCTTTAGGATTCTTACCTTCGGCTCTTTGCCACGCTGGAGATTTAGCCATTACTTCTTTTTACCCATTCTCTTAGGCTTAGACTTACCAGCCTCTGATAGCGCAATAGCGATTGCTTGCTTTTTGGATTTTACGACTGGACCTTTTTTGCCTGAGTGTAATGAGCCAGCCTTGAACTCGCTCATTACTTTTCCCACTTTGGTTTTCTTCATTACTTTTTCTTGCCCATTTTCTTTGGCATAGCCTTCTTTGCTACTGCCTTCTTTGCTTTCTTAGCAGCAGCCATACCTTTTTTGTCATAAGGAAATGACATTCCATTTACCATTGGCATATTAACTCCTTCTATTTCTTAGGACCGTAAGCGCCGGTCTGTAGTGATTCATATGTTGGATATGTTGGGACATCGTATGCTTTGATGTACTCATCAGATTCCATCTCAACAACTGGGATTGGTTTTTGCATTAGTAGCCTTCCTCGATTGGGTCTTCTTCTTCTGATTCATCTAGTTCGTAATCATCGTCATCTACTTCATCTTCTTCTTCTTCGATCACTGTATGTCCAGGGAAACCCCACTCTGGGAGTTGACTGGCAGTTAGATCAAAGGCTTCTTTGCGGGTAAACCCGACTTTGATATAGGCTTCCAATAACTTATGCGCTTCCTGCGCCATAGACAACATCGGGTTTAATGGCTCCGCCATCAACACAAATTCTTGTTCAGTCATTGGATTACCTTTCTTTTAGGGTTTGAAAGTTAGTGTAGTTCCGTCAAATGCTTTGCCAGCATCGTTTGATAATGATACAGCTTTATCAATATCCTTCTTGCGGGTAGAGCGTGGCTCGATACCCTGCTTAACTGCGGAGTAGTAAGACTCCAATTCTTTCTGGTCACTCTTTTGCCAGGTTCTATCTAATGTTATGTTTTTACTACCAAATACCCCAATAGCCTGAATTGTTTTACTTTGTAAACATTCAGCATAAGAGTCGTGGTCTTGGGTCTTGCAACCAGATGTACAGTTACTCATTATGGGATCACCGTTAGGTAAGCACTGTAACCTGCATTTATCAATACAGTAGCTTGAGCTTGAGATACAACGTATTCGTGTCCACCTAGAAAGTAATAACCTGCCGCAGCCAACTGATCTTGACTTGGAGTTTGAATCTCAGTTACTGTTGTGCCAGTAACCAGTAATGAATACCCGCGAGGTATATCTGTTATGTACGGATTAGTAGTTCCAGTGGAGGTTCCGCCAGTTACTGGACGACCAGCCAACCTTGAGTAAGGTGTGAACTCTTGACCTGCTCCCCACGTTTCCCAACGCCAAGGAGTTACCAATGTGTAATCCGACATTATTTCCTTTCATAAGGTTGGGCAGGGGCTTATGCACCCTGCCCTTCCATAAGCGGTTATTAGCCGTTTGTTGCTGAGGTTTCGAGGCGGTATAGAGCAGCCTGACGAAGAAGGTTGAATCCACCGAAGTAGTACCAACCGATTGTGCGGAAGCGACGAAGTGCATCAATCTCAGGTCCGATAACGGTTGAGATATCTTGTGCTTGTGCTTCTGCAAGTGCTTCACGACCGGCGATGATTGCGCGGTAGTTGTTTGTGAATGTAACAGTTCCGGTTGTAGCAGCAGTTGAAACTGTGCTTGAACCGATTAGAACTGTGAAGGTGGTTGTTGATGGAACGGTTAGGATTGTTTGCGCTCCTGTAACAGCAGTGAATGGAGATACTGTGTTAGAGAAGGTAACAACCTGACCAACACCAAGACCGTGTGCAGATGCTGTGGTAACGGTTACGGTACCAGAAGCAATTGCGAGGTTGGTGATTGAGTTGGTGGTCTGGATACCAGATGTTCCAACTGCTGATCCATTAAGAACGCGAGGGGTTTCAACAATGTAAGCGCCTTCAATTACGCCAACTGCACCAGCCACGAATGGGGTACGGTCAACATACTTGGTCAACTCTTGGAATCCGCCGGTGCCTGATTCTGCACGAAGATCCGCTGCTTGACGTGGGTGTACATATGCTGCATAGAGTTCGCCCATACGAGGCAAAGCCTTGTTGGTACGAAGTTCTGTGACTGCTTCACGAATGTCTGATACGGTCATCTTGCTTGCTGCAACAACAGTTGCAGAAGAGGTAGCAGATCCACCGTAGATTACGTTGGTTCCACCGACAAGAGTTTGACCGACAACATTGTCAAGGCTGTCTGCTGCGTTGTAAGCGATGATATCAGCAAGAGCTGAATCTACATCGTTGAAAGAAGTTAGGTTTAACTTCTTGGTTGTTGTTACGGCTGAACCGTACTCATTTAGTGTTACGGTAACTTGTGATGGGTTACCTAATGCGATGCTTGAAACATCTGATGCTTCTGTCAAAGTAGAGGTGGCTTGTGCCAAGTCTGAGTAAATTGAGAAGACTACTGATGATCCAGGCATAGCCTGTTGCACTGGTTTTACGTCTGCTAATGCTCTCATAACTGGAATGGAGCGAAGCGCCATTCTTACATACTGATCGTATGCTGTAGTTACGAGGGCACTAATTGTAGACGAGCCAGTGAGCGTACCTGTAGGTACTGCCATTTGACTATCCTTTCATTAGTTGGATTAGAGTCCAGATTCCCTAATGACTTGATCCAATTCTTCCTTGCTAGTAGCGTTCATTAGACGGCGATGTATATCTTCTGAGTGGCTAGGTGTAACACCTTGCTCAACTGCTTTCGTCATACGCTGATAGTCAGAGGCTACCTTTGGATCTACATTGGGTTTCTGAGTTTGTGCTTCGACCTGAAAACCAAACACATCTGCGTTGTCTTCAAGCCATTTTGATACAGACTCTTCAGTAGGGTCTATATCCGATGGAATAAATTTAGCAACTTTGCTATTTACTCCGCGAGTTTCGAGGACATCTTTAACTGCACGTTCCCGTTGGGCTTTTGTAAGATTTTCAAACTGCGCCTTTATGTCGGCTAGTTCTTTTTCTTTTTGCTTGTTGGCTTTACGTAACTGTTTGACCAGATCGTTATTAACCTCTGGAGCCGCATAGTCATCGTCATCATCTTCGTACTCGTAGTTGGACATAGTTAGTCCTTCTCCCATTTTCTCTAGTTGGATTCGATAGCCACGTATTCACCTGGGGTAGTGACACGGCTCTATCTATCGGTCTTATTACACTCTCCAGTGCCGATCGATCTGGAGCAGGTCTATGTTAGAACGCGCCTGCGCGTCCCTGATCTAGTGCAGAGCTAGATAACCCGCTCTGTCCACCAAAGGTTGCTTGTTCAAGTCCTGAAATCTTTTGACGTTTACGTCTGGCATCTGCTGCTCCACCAGTACCAAATACTTCTTGCTCAGCAGTTGTCTGTGTATATGGTGTTTGACCATAGATGTTTGATAACTGACTACCACGTTCTAAGCCACCAGCAATCTGTTGGTATCCAGTTCGTGCTTGCGCTTGGTCAACACCAAAACTTGCTAGGTATTGAGCATCTGCTAAGTTTGTAGATAATCCTGATAGACGCGCTGCTCCGCCAATTTCTGCTGCCTGTACTTGACGTTGGATGTCAGGCAAAGCCTTCTTCGGATCTAGCATATAAGCCAATAGATTAGACTTGTTAACTCCTGGATAGAACTGTTCTAATGTTGCAAGAACTTCAGGTGAAGCGTTCTGAACTCTATTTACTCCAAGTTGGATACGGTCTTCTAGCTCCGCAGGAGATACATCTCCAGCAAGAAACTTCTCTAACTCTGGTTGACGACCAGCAGTGCCGGTCTTGTAAAATGATTCTGGTAAACCATATTGACGCATTGTGCGTTGGTATTGATCTTCTAAAGTTATGTATTCTGCTTCGCTCAAAGAGCGATATCCGGCTTTAATTCTATCTGCATTTGCAGAAAAACGTGCTACATAGGTAGGTGTTTGTCTAAGTCTTAAAGTAAACTCTGCTGGACTTACACCTTCTACTGCTAATGCTTGAGTGTCTCCTACTAGATCCTGAAGTCCATAACGAGTAAACTCTTCTCTAAGAAGATCAAAAGCAGATTTACGTTCTGCCACTTTATCTACTGCTTGACCAAGAACTTGAGTTGTGCCATCTTCATATACGGCTACGTTTTCACCTTTATCGTTAACAATAGTGCTAACTACTTTTTTACCACCAGCACCAGCACCAGCACCTGCACCACCAGTATTAGCAGGAATTTTTGGATTTATAGTTCCTGGCAAACCTTTGAATTGCTCTTCAGCAGCGGCTAACCCTGGAGCATAGGTAGATCCTTCAGCGCCAACGCTGTAGTCTGCTGCGCTTAAACCTTGCATCGCTTGCATATTGTCAATACCAGTCTCAGTATTAACCGATATTTCATTACCTAAACCGCTTCCTTTTTGCAAACGCATTTCTCTTTGATCTTGAAAACGTTGATATTCAGGTGAACCAATAACAAGTCCACTAGCCGCATCAATAGATGCTGCTACAGGTTCTGTTTGAACCTTTTGTTCATCACTTACATAATCTCCATATATTGGAGTTCCAGTTACTGGATCAATGTATGCAGGTTTAGTAGCCATTATTACCCCTGGAATCCGAAGTCTTTAAGAACGGTCTTAGCAATAGAAGATACATCTTGACGAGCGTTGTCGGTGTATTGCCAACGTGCATCTTTACGTAGAGATCGTTGATAGTCATATAAGGACATTTCCTTGTCTGGTCCTATTGCCATACGAAGCGTAGGATCATTTAATTTAATCGTTTCAGGATTAACCTCTAATGTAGCTGCCATCATATTTCTGTATGGGTTGTAGATGGTTTCCAAATCAACACCTTTGTCAATTAGCGAAGCAACGCGATCTGGTAAACCAATCTTTGCAGTATCACGGATGATCTGCTTGTAGGTTTCTGTAGATTCGCCTTGAGCAATCTTTTGTAGCCAGCCTTGTAGGCTGGAACCAAATTGTTTTTCAAGATTTAATCCATTGGCAGATGCAGTCTTCTGCAACTCTGCAAGGTTTACTCCGGCTTCTCCGCCAAGAATAGCACCAGGTTTATATGAAATCTTTGCTCGGATTGCTGCTTTAATTATTGGTGCATTTCCTTCATTTGCCAAATCATAAATTTGGCCAGCAAGCACATCTAAATCTGTTGAATTTACAGATGATCCATAAACAACACCAGCATCGGCAATAGCTTGTTTAGCACTGGCAAGTCCACGACCATACTCTGTAGTCTTTGCTAACTCTTCAGCGTTGCCACCTTTTTTCAATAAATCTTCATATTGCTTTTTATAGAACTGACGTTGACGAATTGGTCCGGCATTTGATGCAAACCAAGTTGTAGTCTGTAATTCATTTAAGAATCTTTGTGGAGTGTAATCATCTTTAGCATTGGTTGGATCTCCAACTGCTTTTATCATAAGTTCTTTAAGTTGTGGATTTTCCTTAAAGATAGCATCTATAGGGCCATATTGACTTTGGACCAAAGCAAAGATCTCATCAATATTCGCTGGTTTTGTTTTACCAGATGCAGATGGAGCCGCTGCTTTTTTCTTTGCCGCAGGTTTTGTAACACCTGCACCGGTTGCACCAGCAGCGCCAGTTTCCCCAGTAGTGCCTGGAGTTTTAGCAGCAGGCGTGGCTGTGGCTGGCTTAGCAGCAGGAGTGAAGGCTGGACGTTCTACTGGAGTAAAGGTTCCAGGAGGAAACGATGTTGTTCCACCTGCTAGTCGAACAGATGCTTCGGATATACCTCTATCTGATATCGCCTTAGACTCTTGAATTTCTTTTTCTTTTGCCGCTTTTTCTTTTCCTAAAATATCTTTTTCAGTTTGCTTTAATGGTTCTAATTTTGCTTTAAGTTTATCAATTTGTATTTTGGCAGATTGTTTATTTTCAGCAGTCCCAAATGCAGTTTTTCCAACTTCAGTGGTTTGTTCAATTGTTTCAATCGAACCCTCAAGGGCTTTTATTTTTTCTTGAACTTCTTTTTTAGTGTCAGGTTTTTTTATTTTGGCAGGAGGTTTTTCACCATTTGCATAAAATTTTCCATCTTGCATAAATCCAGGACTTTTACCATTTGATCTGTTATACACTACATCTACAAATCCAGACGGTATGTTTTTGTCAATACCAAAATTAAAAACTTTAGTAACGTAAGTGCCTTCAGGGCGTTCAGCCATTATGAAACCCCAATCGCTTGCTTGAATACATCATAATATGATTTGACCTTTTGCGCTCTTGCTTCATCAGTACCAGCAATTTCATTTATTAAAAACTGTTGTTCATTTATTCCACCAGTGGTCTGTGATGTAGTAGCCCCAGATGTGACTTCACCGGTTATTGGTGATGTTGTAGCACCTGCTCTGCTTGTAGTTACAGTAGTTGTAGGAGCAGCCGCTTGCGCTCTTTGCAGTGCTTGAGTGTATCTCTTTAACTCTGCTTTATTTGGTCCACGACCAACCTGGTCCTGCATAACAGCAGTGATAAGTGCCTCTGCTGTAGTTGGATCAGATAATCTGACGCTCTTAGATACTCTTGGTCCACCAGCACCACCAGCGTTAGGGTCAGATACTACTGTTAAATAATCTAATAAACCTTTTGATGCTGGATTATATTTATTGTAAGTAATAAATTCAATATTTGCTTTAAGATATTGATCTCTTAGATCATTAGTTGGTTTGCTTGTTACCTTTACAGGATAACCTGCATTTTTTAATTTAGTAGATAATATTTTTAGACCTTCAGGTTGTAATTTGTAAAATTCAGCAAAAAGTCTATCGGCATCTATGCCAGGAGCAGTGGTAGTTATAGTTGATTGACCAGAGTTGGTCCCACCACCTTGCCAAGCTGTAGGTCCTATTATTGCAGGATCTTGTTTTTTCACCTGTACTCCTAGTCTAACAATCTGGAAAATAAAATGTCGTATGCTGCTTTAGCATTAGAGTTTGTTTTTGATATATCTTCTAATTGAGATATGGTTGAGGCTAATGCTGAATCTTGCAACTGTGATCCGACTGATCCAAGTAGCGCAAACTGCGCTTTTTGTTCAATATATCCGTTGTAGATACCTAACATTTGCTTCAGACTGTCGTAAGCCTTTGGTCTAACATTTCTAATCTCTGGATTGTCAAGCATAATTGACAGATCTTTCAAAGCATTTTGACGCTTGATAGCTTTTTCGCCACCTTGAGCCAATTCTTCTTGAATCAACGGATGGGTTGCTTTCCATTCAGTTGACCAAGACTGCCAGCGATCACGAAGATCTTTTTTAGTATACGGATCTATAGCATTTTTAACAGACTCTAGGTAATTTGATCTATTGCTATAGTAGGTCTGTAAAGATGCAGCGGTTTGTATATCACGAGTAAATTCATCTACACGCTTGTTAGGACGTAATCCCATAGTTGACATTGTTTGATACGCATCCCAGGAGAAATCTCCTTGGTATGGTATTAAGAAGGCTGCGCCTTCTGGATATTGCTTAAACAATCCCTTGTTGTTATCAACAAATACACCAGATTCTTCTGCATAGCGCACTAGCGCTACAGTCTTACGATCTGATTCTGTAATGGTATATGGAATCTGCTTAGGGAATAGTTCTATCCACCGTTGAGTAGTAGCGTCTATGTCGCCATTGTTATCAGCAAGCATTTGATTAAAGACTTGTTTGAAACTTTGGCTTCCATTATCTCTTACCCAGTCAGCCATATCCGATTTAAGAGCTACTTGTGGAGATGCTGGTAGTACAAGTCCTGAAAAAGCACGAAGAGCAAGCACAGTAATAGTTGCATTTTTAAGTTTAAGTCTGTAATCTTCTAATTCACCAGCGGTTGGTGGAATCAATACACCGTTTTCATCAAACTTCTGTGGAATACCGTGACCTGAAGCCTCTAAGTAGGTTACTGCCTTGCGAGATGCAGAGGCATACTGCCCATCTCTTTCATCTCTATTAAGTAACGCATAAACTTTGTTAACGTGTGCAGGAAGTAATGCGGAAATCATTGGTTGGTCCACTGCATACTTACCAAGTGATGCACCAACTACGGTATCTACCCACGCTGGATTATCAAATGCAACATTTAAGATACCTTCGATTGTTTTTATACCAGTTGCTGCTAAAGGACCAGCAAAGGTAGGAAATATAGAATCAACGTTAAGAGATGGAGTAACCATATTAAGTTTTGCGCCGAACTCAACAGGCATCGGTGTCTTAAATGATGGTGCTATACCAAATGCGATGAGCATACCCTGCATAGCCTTGTAGGCTGTAGCAGTTCCTGGGTAGATAAAATACTTTTGACCTTGATCGTCTTCTTGTATCCAACCGGAGTGTGCTATTCCTTCATAGGTAAGTGAAGCACGAGCAATAGATTCTGGGTTGTAGCGTACTGCTTTGTAAACACGGCGAGAAAAGTCTTCCGTTGCACGATAGAATCGCGCAAAGTTTCTAATGTTAAAAGCAAGTTGTGTTTGAATCAGCGGATTATCTACAAAAGATAGTACACGCATCTTAGCGCGTTCTTCTGCAATCTCTGCAATTTTCTTTTTGGCTATAGTTTCAGCTTTGAGTAACTTAGCAGGATCTGTAATGCCTTTGGTATGTGCTGCGATATAAGCATCATAGAATCCAGTTTCTTTCATTTGCTTACGAACCTGGACTATCTCCTGAAATACCATTGGTTCACGGGAGAAACGAGCATTTTGCTCACCCATCCAGTCCCAACCGCGTGACATCAGAGATGCTGTGTAGTTATCGCTATCTGATACTGGAATAAGTTTAGGACCAAGAATAGAAGGTGGCATATTGATAGCTTCAGTAGGCAAATCACTAAGATTTAGTTCGCCACTTACTTTGTAAGATTGAGTTGTGTCATCAAAAACTCTTACCTTGTTAAGAAAATCCGTGTTAAGAGTTAACTTCTCATCATTTCTAGTAAACAACTGTTTAGCAGAATCAAATACTGCTTTAGCGTGAATATCAATGTTTCCATTTACTCCTGGTGAGTATAAACGGAATCTGCTTGCTACCTCTGGATTTTCTGTTAACCAAGTTTTAATAAGAGGCAAAGCCTTTGCTTCGTTATCTAGGTTAGCAACAGCAATTCTTCCAAGTTTGTCATTAGCAAAGAAGTTTACTTGCATCATCCAAGATATAAGAGATGTATCATCGTAGGCATTAGGTGTGATATTGTCATATCCAGCACCTTTTAATTTACGAAGTTTTTTAGGAAGATTGACTTTAAGTTCTGCGCTTCTACCATAACGGCGTTGGTCTGCCAACGCACGAGTAGCAAAGTCTGTTCCGGTAAAAGAGTTTTTTCCACCTTCTACAACATCAGCAAGTGCGTTATCTAAATTACCAAAGCGAATATGCTCTGCTAGTATCTCAGCATCTTCTTTACCAATGGTAATGCCAGCACGAGCAAGTTTAGATTCAGTTACTGCTGTAGCATATATCTCACGGATCTTAGTAACATCACCTTTTGCTGCTGTTATTTGTGCAGTAAAACGGTCACGATCTGCTCCACGTACTACACGGTTAATTACTCCAAGTGGATCTGCTGATATTCGACCAATAATATTTCCATCAGCGTCATATTTAGCAAAGGTGCGAACCTTGGTTGAAAGCAAACGTCCTTTGGCTAATCCCCAAGGTGAGTTTCCAATAGCAAGGTGAACCATTAGATCTTCAGTAGCGTTACGCACTGCATATCGCGGTCCTGCTAAGGTAAGAAATGACCAGTAAGAGGTCATTTTATTTACCCAGTCTGCGTGAGCAAGGTTTGATACACCCTTGAGGATTCCATCTCTAGCTGCCAAGCGATCAATATCTGCGATACTTGGTGCGCTAACAAGTGATGTTAATTGAGATGGGATAACTGCCATTGATTCCCCATCAGGACCAAACTGAGACGGGTTGTATTTTTCTTTCATACCGTTAGGAAGTAGTCGTTCACCATCTGCTGCATATTTTCCTGGGTTTTTACCAAGTGCTTGATTGACTATATTATCTCCACCAGTGGAAACTTTCAATCCTCTAAAGTCAGAAATAGTTTGCCATAAACCGTAAAAGATTTCTTTACGAGTTCCTTCATCCGCTGCATCAAAAGCCTCACGTACTGCCTTAGAGTAATACTGTGGCATATTAGTACGGGCTAATTGATAAATTTTTTCAGAAGCATCTTTGCTAAGCACGTCAAAAAATCCATCATTAAAAAGTGGTACATAAGTAAACTTTTGTTTGAAACGATCTAAGCGATACTGTACTTGTTCTGTAGAAAGTCTAGCCATACCCTTTGGTTTAACTTGCTTTAAGCCAGCAACAACTTCTGCTCTACCTGCTTCAGTTGTAATTTTTGCAACAATACCATCATTGGTTACTGTGCCAAAATATAATGCTTCAACAAGTTTAGATCCTACTTTATCAATATTAAGAACTTTGTTTACAGTTGTTAAAGCTGCAATACGAGCCTTGCGAGATGCGTCTAAACGTGGAATAAGCACACGAGGACGACCAGGTTGACCTTTTAATATCTCAACCATTTGGTTAGAGTTTTGAAAGTAAGCCTTAGCAGTTGCAGCATTTGATACTGGAACTGATAATTTATTCATCTCATCAATTACTGATGGACCAAACTCTGGTGCAATAAGTTTTAAGTTATTACGGGCAGCAACTGCGGCATCATTTTCACCTGCTTTTTGAGCAGCGCGAAGTTTAGAAAGTTCAGCACCGTAGTTATCCCAGAAGTTTGCAACTCTTGGTTCTGCAAATACTTCATCTAAATCTCGTGGGTTTAATGGTCCCACTTGCCACCATCTGGTCTTGCCAGCAGTGCCTAAAACCACATCTAATGAATACTTAGCGGCATTAACTGCCTTGACTGCTTTACCTGCTGCAAGAGTTGGATCACTAAACACTCTGTAGGCAGCATCAACAGCACCAGATATTGCACGATAAAATAATCCAGATCCTTCTAATTGCTTAGGTGTAACTAAGTTTGCAACTTGACGACCAGGAGAATATTTTGCTGCGTTAACTGCATCTAATATGTTTTGAAATTCATCTTTTTTTACACCTGATGGAACAATAGAAGCGGCGTAGGCTTGTTGCGATGGAGTTAATGTTTGTCCTTGAGTAAGTTTTGCTAAAGGAGTTCCTGCGGCTACTGCCATAGCAACTGCTACTTCGTCATCACCAAACTCATTCTTTGCATTAGTAATACGGTTTGGATTAAATACTTTGTTACCATTATCATCAGCAGTTCTCCAAGCATCAGAGATGCCCATACCTTGGTCTACCGATATTGCTGCTGTGCGATAAGCACGAGTCATAAAATCTGATGCTTCGCCTACTACCTTAAATGGAAACACTACAGCTTTTTTAGCTGCGCCAATTACGTTACCAGCATAGTGAAATGCAGTTCCAATAGGATTGTATTGTCTAGTTACTGTTGGATCTTCATTACCAAATGTTTGAACTAAAGATTGTTGTTGATTTGCTGGCAGTTTATTGTATTGCTCTTGAGCAACCGCTGCTGGCAACGCAGTTAATTGATTGTGTACAGCAAAGGCTTTAGAAAGAGCATTGATACTATCTAATTCTTTTCCCGTAACACCTGCGGCTGTCGCCGCTGCTTTTAGATTAGGAGCCACTAAAGACCTCGTGCAAGCATCTGCTGATATAGAACAGCAGTCTCACCTGTTGGATCAAACGGAATCATCTTTGCTAAAGTATCTGAAAGTTTTACAGTTGATGTTTGCATACCAAGTACGTTAGATCCAGGTCCTGGTCCAATATCTACGCCTGTTGTAATAGGTTCATCTGGTCGTTGGGTAGGAGCGCTAAAAGGAATTGCTTGTGGTTGCATACCACCGGCACCACCGGTAGCTGAAAGCGGAGCGCCTGCTTGAATAGCGGCTGTCTCAACACCTTCGCCGTAACCGGCAGATGGAATATCTCTTTGTGGTTGACGCATATCGCCAGGACCGCCATCTGTACGTTGTGAGAATTTACCTGGACCGGAGAAAGTTGCTGGATTATTAGGCTTTTGGTATCCGCCTTTACCTGCCATTATTCCTCCTTCATCATTTGTTCTAAGTCTTCGTGCATCTCATCTATGCGAGATGCAAGTTCTGATTCAAAATCAGTGTGTTTATTTAATAGCCAGAGTAGTTCCTTAAAGAAACCTGCAACTGACATTGTTATATTAAAAAAGAATACTATTGATAACATTCCGAAATGAATAGGACGTACCGGACGATTCATTTACACCCTCCGGTACGCACTATTGAAAACAATTAAGCCTTCTTTCCTTTGCGGCCTGCTGGAGCGTATCCAAAACGTACTTCGCCACCTGCTGGTTTGGAGTGATCCATTTTACCTTCGACTACCTTGCTTACAGGTGCCGGTGCGTGTGATCCTTTATTCATATTCCACCTCCTAGTTATGCTGCGCCACCAATGGAGGCTAGTAGTTGTGCTATATCTGGACGAGCTTGTGGGCCAGCAGCAGGGGTTGCACCTTGAGAGGGAGGAACCTGCGAGGCAGCGGTGGGAACCATACCTGCTGCTGGAACTTGTTCTGCTCCCATAGGCGGCATCTCTGGTGCTGGCGGTGGAGCAAATGCTTTTTCGACTACAGTTTCTAGTTGTTGACCCTTTTGACGGCCTGCAATAACTGCTGCAATACGAGTAATAGCTTCTGTAGGATCTTGTCCTGCTGCTGCCATTTGTGGAATGGCTTGTGCGTACTGTGCAACTGCTACTCGCAGTGAGTCACGCATTTCTTCAATATCAATTCTTTGTTCTTCTTGGGTTACGTTCATATCAATTGGCAGTTCACGACGAGCATAGTCGCGGGAAACTAACTTATCGCTACGCATTTGTAGTAATGCAATAACTGCGCGGTTAGGGTCCATACCAGACATAATGCCGTAGCGAACATCAATAGCGTAATCCTTGTTGATATCTCTTGATGGAATGTACTTTAGGATGTATGGAGTTCCATCATCAATGCCACGAATAGTTTTTTGCATTGAACCGAAAACTTTTTCATCTACTTCTAGGCAGAGTCCAAGCAATTCAGTAAACAACCGAGCGAATTGGGCTTGAGCAGATTTAATCTGCGTATCAAAGCCTTCTTGAAGCGCCTGGACTCCACGACCTGTAACGACAGATGCGTTGATCTGTCCTGAACGTGTCTCTGGATAACGAGCGCCGAGACGAAGTTCGCGCTCTAGTACACCAGACTCAGCAAATACACCCGTTGGGAGTTCTAATGGAACTCGGCGGATTAACTGTGGGTTTGCTGAACGAAGAATAGCGTCAGGTCCAAGTGCTAACTCCTGTACATCTTGAGGAATAGCAATCGGTGCTTGAATAGATTTTTCTGCTGCTTGAATTTGTAGAACTGCAAAACGAGCGCGAGCGAGTTGTACTGCTAGTACATCATCAAACTGTCCACGAGCTTCACCATCAATAGAGAAGCGCTGTGCCACACGAGCCATACACTTGCCAAATTGATTTGGTGTATTAGCAAGAACTAAGTTGTTACGACTTGGAAGGAAGATCATATCTTGCTCTTTGTCGTGGTAGCGAACCATATCAATATAGGTTGCGCTTTGTCCGTACTGTTGGCGTGGAAGAATATCTTTTGCAAACTCTGGATACATAGCAGCCAAAGTCTCAGGGTCCATCTGAACCACTTGGGTTAAAGATACGGTGCGACCGAAGCGGTCCATCTCTGGGTAAACGCCAAATGGATTAAGTAAACGAATCTTTGGTGTATTTGTTTCATAATCTACCTCGACAATACCAGGTAACATACCGTAGGTATTAAACCAATCAGCACCGGAGTACATTTGGATCTGTAGTTCTGAGGAACTAGCGTAGTAGTTTACAATCCGAGTACGAGTATCTGCACTCTTACGAGCAGCATCAGAGACCATATTGGATGCAGAACAGTTGAATGATGGCAGAGGTGCCATCGCTTCTGCTAGATCACGAGCAGCAACATCAATAAAGTTTGCAACTAAAGGTTTTGGATAATCCTCGGAGAACATCGCTGGATAAACTTTACCAATATCGCCTTGACGTACCGATAGTACATCCCGCATCCTTTGGTCACGAGCAGCATAACGCGATTGAAGACGCGATACCTTTGCTGCTACTTCTTTTGCTGTTAACAAATTAGTTCCTAACCGCCGATAAGTTTTGAGGTATTGCTAACGTTCTTAGTTCCTTTTGCATTTCTTTTTTCAGATGCTTCAGCACGATTGGCTGTGCGATTGCGATCAGATTGCATACGACTAGAAACAACTTTGAAAGCACTAGCGATTGCTTTTTCTTTTGCTTTACCTGTTAAGTTTTGTGCATCTGCAAGTCTTTCCAAAGTATCATAAGCATCAGATGGTACTCGCTTAGTTGTCATACGAGTAAGACCACTTACTTTAGTTACAGGCATCTTGCTATTTTTATTTTTAAGTGTATACGGGGTGTTTGCTGCTAATACTTTAGCCTTGCTTGATGGGGTGCTTGAGACCATTGGGCTAAATAATTGATCTTTTACGCTTTTGTTAGTAGTTACTTTAGTAACTGATGTGCCGGATGCTTTGTCACGTGCTTTTTGAGCAGATGTCATACCTTTTTTTGGTGCTGGCATTTTATTCTCCTTAGATGAATTGTTTCTTTTGGTCTTGTTGTGCTTCTAGCAGATCTTCTATATTTACCACTGCGCGTTTGCTTAACTCTGCCCTAGATAGGAAAGGGTTTTTCATATGATGTACATTGTTGTTACCGTAATTGATAATCTCTCTTGCTCTGATTTCACAGAACCAAAGAGCCATCACCATATCTGTTTTACCCTTTGTAGTAGGTGACCAAGTAACTAACTGTTCAATCAATGATTTAACATTCTCGGTCTGATCGCTAGGTAAATGTATTAAGTTATCTCGATGGTGTTTACCATCTTCCTGCTTAGTGCCAAACAAGGTGGACATAGATGCCACACCAAAGCCGGAATCCCATTTGTTATTACCAGTATGGTGTTCTCTTAATCTCACACCACGATTAGCTAGGTATTGTCTGATACCTTCATCTTGGGTAAGGAAAGCCTGAAAGGCGTTCTTCTCAACTATCCACTCACTGGGTGCGTAGGTAACAGTCCAGTCAAATATGATCTGGCGAATCTGGGCCGGAGTAGGCCGCGTAATTTTAATTGTGTCAACGATGTATCTCTTATATGTAGTGCGATCAATCGCATAACAGACAACTGCGGTATCTCCTACCATAGCAGGATCTAATCCACATACAGTTACAAAACCATTAATACTCTTAGGATGACCAGGATGGCCTGGGGTCAATGGTCCAGACTTACGCATACCATCAATAGAACCACGCACACAAACCGGATCAAAGATTGCATCATCGGATATATCTTGTTGCTGGTAAACCAAAGCCCAAGTAGATGTATCCATCTGCTGGCGTTCATTCCAAAGGTTTTGACCATTCCATCTAGGATATAGTCCAGTCTCTGGATGTTTATCCTCTTCAGTCTGTCCATCAAAAGGTACATCGGTATAAGGCCAGAGAGTTTCCCACTTAGCAGGATCCTCATTTGTTTCCAATAGAGCTGGCATAGCCAGATAAGTCCAAGGAACTATTCCGCCAGGGTAGCGATCTTCGTTGCGTAGCTCACGATACAGATCAATAGCAGATACGCGGGTACCGACAATAATCAATTTACCGGTAGGGTTGAGACGGGATCTAACATCCTGGTTCAACCACTTGATCTGGCGTTCAAAGTCATTGGCATTAGATAAAGTAACTGCGTCATCTACTATAATCATATCTGCACGTTTACCGTAGATCTGACCGCCGATACCAACGGCTTCTATATTGGGATCTTTCTCAGAGGATTCCCGTAGTTCATCACCAAAGGTGACGCGAGTTGCCTGCCAAGAAGCACTCTTAGTGTTAAACCCTACGCCAGCAGCGTAAGCTGCTTGTAAGTCTTCATACATTGGATGAGTCAGTCGTTGCTTGATGGCGTAGAGAAAGTCAGCAGCCAAACGTTGAGTCTGGGATACTATAAGTATTCTAAAGTTTGGGTTCTGGCAAAGCATCCAGGTCACATAATCCACAGTGATAGTCATAGACTTCGCGTGGTTTGGTGGGATGTTTAACAAGATACGACTATCTTGACCCTTTTCGTATTTCATAGATGGGTGGAGCCAAGATGGCTCACGTCCCTGGATAACATCTATTAAGTTCTTCTGGTGTGGAAAAGTCTGGGAATGCAAGAAGCGCTCCCTGAAAGATATAAAGTCTAAGTCCATTACATCTGTGGATGCAAAGACCTTATCCCGAAGTCCTAGCCTGGTGCGATCGGCTTTGTCTGCAAATGCCCTATCGGTGCGCCGGTAGTATTCGTATGACTTAATAGATTTGCCTGCGGATTTGCAAGCCTCTTCTACTGTCATACCTTCTGCCACGCAAGTTAAAATAATTCGCTTGGCTATGTCGGCTGTATTTTCAGCCATTAGTCTCCTTGTGGATAAACCTGTGGATAACCGGCTGCAATCAGTTTTGCACCAGAGGGAAAATGTCATCGGAGCGATTGTTTGGAAAACAATAGAGCTATCCGCACTAAAAAGCGCCGGAGGCGTTTATAGGGGTTATTACCTCCTACGCCATAGGGGCTACGGAGGTTACACCGAAGTAGCCTTAATCGGGGGCGTCAGCCCCAATCGTTACACTTCTGGGGCGTTCCGCCCCCTACTTATACTAAGGCGGGAAAAATACCCTATTTCCCGCTTTTGGAAAATAAATCTTTAGAATGTGATCTAACTCACTATCTAAATACGGACATACTGGTATATACAGCCCCCCCATTTAGTGTAGATATTTATTTGGGGAGTACAGTACAGGGCGACGCACAATTCAACAATAGGCGGGTCGTTGCCGGTAGGCGGGGCGGGTATTTTCTGGCGGTAATGCGGGGCAGATACGGGGCAACGCGGGGCGGTTCGGTGGCGTTCGGTAAGAATAAAGAGCGGGGCTGGCTAGTAGATCGGCAGGGTTCCCCCTTAATAATAATAAACTGGCAAGGTAACGCGGGGCAGGTATTCCCTAGCTGGCTCCGGTAATAGCTCCGGATTAAATAGCTCGTGGCTTATTGACAAGCTCACCCCTAGCTCTACACTTATCACTAGAGCGAGAGAATAGCTCCCGCCTATTGAAGGGGTAACTAATGACTAACACGATCACCGATAAATATAAGGTAAGCGATATAGCTCACTTGATCGCTAACGATTGGAAAAATATCTCTCCTTATGCGCTTGATTACCTAAACGCTATGAAGGAGATCAACGACATAGAAGGGAGCTACTATGCCGATAGTTGCAAGAGTGTAGTGATGTATTTTCTAGCTAATGCTGGCTCTTATCGCGGGGAGACCGCTAGAGCTTGTAAGGCTCTACTAAAGGAGATGATTAAGTAATGATGGACTTCCAAATTGTTAAGCAGATTAAAGAGGAGATTCAATTAGAGCTATCACAAGGAGGAGATCTAGAGGAGATTAAAGATAGATCAGGAGAGATCATAGATAGTCATCTCCCTATCTATAACTACCAGATCCTTAAAGAGTGGGGAGAGATGCCCTCCGATTATGATAATCGGGGATCAGGAGAGTTAGGTTATGAAGGGGAGCCGGATATTCTCCGGCTTATGACTCTAGACTTATATCTTTACTATTCGGATCTATTTTCGGAGGCGGTAAAGGAGCTAGAGCAGGAGATTGACGATAAGGAGGAGATCAACGCCTAGTAAGTAATGGCGCGGGGCTAGTGGAGCCTTGCGGGGAGCGATACCCCACCCGCGCACTATCTGGCAAGGAGCCGGATAAGTAAGGGGTAAGTAATGACTAATCAAACTAGCGAACTAGGCAAGGATTACGCCCGCGCCATAATCGAGCAACTACGCTCTAAAGGGTTCAACGATCAGGAGATCATCAGGGCGATAGTACTCACGCTCGAAGGTATGGAGAAGGGGTAGAGATGACAATTCAACGGCTAAGCCACGCGGGAGCGTGGCAGATCTGCGACATAGTAGACGGCTATCTATTGACCCGCACCTATTACGGCTACACGCGACGCGAGAGTGTCTGGCTATTCAAGCAAGAGAGAGGGGTATCTAGTGAATAGATCTCTAACGATCCTTACCCTAGCTCTAGGCTACGCGGTAGTGATCCCGCTCCTAATCTCTAGCGCGTTGCAATTCCATAGAGAAGGATTAGAGAGAGTGAGAGCGGGAGAGGGGAGGGGTAAGTGAGCGATATTGACCCGTTAAAGAATAAATTTTGGAATTGCCCTAAGTGTGGCAGGTTAAACTTAGGTGGCTGGTGTAATTGTGTGAAGGAGGGTGAGTAAGCCTACACGCTCCTCCTCCGGTGATTGACTATCGGAGGAGGGGAGCGTAGCCTTAACGCTACGACCGGCTCCCATAGTGGGAGAGGGCGAGAATAAATAAGGGGTAAGAATATGACTAGCACAATTCAAGAGAAGGCTACCGATACTATTAGCGTGAAGGCTACGCTACTACGGGAGCTATTAGAAGGAGTGAGCCTATGCGTTAGTAAGGATAGTACCCTCCCTACCCTTAACGCGGTAAATATCGAAGCGGGAGAGGGCAAGATAATCGCTCGCGCTACCGATAGGTATCGCTTAATTAAGGGAGAAGTAGTAGGAGAGGGAGATCTATCCTCTAGCCTTATCCCACTATTAGATATTAAGCGTGTTATCACGCTAATTAAGGAGGAGAAGTGGGAGCGGGAGGTTCAGCTCTCCCGCGTAGGAGATATGCTAAGTGTTACCTATAACTCTAATACACTTACGATCCTATTATGCTCCGGTACTTTCCCTCCTAGCGATCACCTATTCCCCGATACCAGTAACCCTTCACCTATCGGAGAAGTAATGCTTAATCCGGCTCTACTGGCAGATTATGGCAAGATAGCTGGTAAGAAGGAGGGAATTAAACTTATATTCTCTGGAGCTGGTAAGCCTATTACCGTTCAATTACCGGAGAATAAGAATATCAAGTGGAGTGCGTTAATTATGCCTATGAGAATATCCTCTTAGCGCGGGAATATCCTTCACTAGATAGCTCTAGTGGAGGGTATTCTCCTTCTAATAGTTAGCTGGAGAATAGATAAGGGGTAAGTAATGAGTAATATCACTTGCGAGTTGCAAGATCTGGAGGATCTAATGAGTGAAGCCGGTATTTTATTGACCGGTGATGAGTACGATACCGCGCAGGACTATTTACAAGAGAGTTGCTCTTGCGCTACCTATCGGAAGCTACTTGAATATAAGTTAGAGAAGGAGGGCAAGTAATGAGTAATGAATACTGGAATAAGTATTATACCTCCCTAGTAGGAGCGAGAATACTCGCCTATTGCGGTATGGAGGGAGAGGAGGGAGAAGGCTTCCCTACCTTCACCGTTAGGTTCGCTAATGGAGATACGGGGCAGATCGAGATCTCCCAAGATCCTGAAGGTAATGGCGGAGGGTTCATCTTCGGGCTATCCGTACCAGAGCCGGTGAGTGCCTAATGGAAGTAATTTATAATCAGATAAGTAATGACGCTCACCGTAAGATCACCGATACCTATACTCTAGGAGCCTACCGCGTGAAGGTATATACATCTCACGATAGGGTCAAGAAGGCTTACTGGAGCGTAATTAGCGAGTGTATCGTTGAACCCTCCGGTACTACGGGGATCTATTTTGAGAAGCATAGGCTCCATACTGATCTTAATAAGCTAATAAATACTGCTATCGCTACGCGATATAACTATCAACACTTAATCTCTCACCATAATAAGGCTCTATATATGGTACGGGAGCTAGTAGATCAGCTCCTAGAGAAGGAGAAGGTAAGCGCATAAGATTACACGCTAGGGCTAGGGTAGTTGATTATCCTAGCCTTAGAGCGTAGCCTTATGGTTACGACCAGCTCCCATAGTGGGAGAGGGAGAGAGCAGGGTAAGGGGTAGATATGCCAGAATATATTATGACAGTATCTATTGAGTACGGCACTAATATCGAAGCCGACTCAGCAGAGCAAGCGAGGGATAAGGCGCGTAACCTTATCAATGAAGCTAATGTAAATTGGCTATGCGATATAGCAGATATAACAATAGAGGGGGAGTAATGAATACCTATAAGTTCAGCGTAGAGCAAGTGATCGAAGTAAGGGCTAACTCAGCAGAAGAGGCAGAGGGATCTCTGCCTATGTATCCTTCTTATGGAGATAAAGGTAAAGCCTATTATGTTACCGAGGAAACAGTAGAGCTATTAGGGGAGGTGAGTGCGTAATGGCTACTTTCACTATTGATTATTATGAGAGAGTAAATAACTATTGGTGCAGGGAAATTGAAGCCGATAGTTTAGATCAAGCTCAGGATATATTCTTGAAAGAGATCCAAGGAGAAGAGCCAGATAGTGTAGATGTTATAGATACTATCTTTGAAGAGAAGGTGAGTGCGTAATGAGCGAGATTCAATGTGCCTTAATCGTAGTAATAGAGCGCGGGGAGAAGTGGAGTAGCGTATCCATATTCGACCCGCTAGATGAAGCGTTAGATAAGCTACCGATCGCTACCGGAGAGGGTTCGCATTGGCGAACCGCTTTAGGAGAGGCATTGGGCAAGATCGAACTACCAGAGAGAGAGGGCGAGTAATGGATAAATGTAGATTCTGTGGATTGCGTGGGCTAGTGCTATCTACAATAAATACAGATTATTCTTGTGAGTATTGTGGAGAGTGGCAGAACGCTATTCTTAATGATGTTTGGGCAATAGTAGATTATGAGAGGGCGAATAATGAGCAATAAATATGAGTTTATTATAGGTTGCGGGGATACTATTACCTGCGACGATTGTAATAACATCAGTGAAAATTGGTTTACTGGTGAGGATAGGGCAATCTGTGAGGATTGCTACGAGCTACTAGCAAAGAGGGGTAGGGCGATTGCGTAATGTATCTTGAAGATGATGAAGCAAGAGGCAAGGCAGATACCTGTAACGATTGCGGTAATGAAGGTAAGTGGTGTAGCTGTGGAGAAGATCCAGATCGAACCTATAAAGAAGGGTTAGAAAATGAGTAATTTAATTGATCGAAGTCAAGAATCAATGAGTTGGGGAGAGTTACTAGAGCTTACTCACACTACTCAGGTTGAAAGATTTAACTGGTGTAGTTGCGAGGATAATGAAGGTAATGAAAACCCTTATACCGATTGTCCAGTAAATGAGTGATCCAACGGCAGAATACTTAATGGCTAAAAGCAGACTCCACCAGTTTAATGCTATTAAACTTATGGAGGAACAGGAGAGTGAGAAGGCGTTGATCGAACTAAAGAGTATGGCTATATTCCTAGCGTTAAGAAATAGTAAGAGGGAGGATAATGCGCCAGATACTAATACCACCAGCAACGCTTCAGTATGAGATTGTAGGGGAGGGCGATAAGCCTCTCTGGAGAGGGCTAAATCCTGCTGATGCGATAGAGATATTTAATCGTAACCGAGAGGTTAAGATCGTAGTAACTGCGTGGCCTAGCGACCACTTAGCTCCACCTAGCGACACTATTGACCTGACTCATATAGTCCGGCAAGCAATAGCGCAAGGTAGAGGCAGATGAGAGCTAGGCTATTATTGTCAGGATTACTGATAATAACTTCAATTATTGCGTTACTCCCCCACGCGGGGGAGAAGGAGAGGGCGATCCCTGCTCCTAAAAAGATTGTAAAGGAATCCAAACACGATACACCGGAGGAAAGGAAGGCTAATGAGAGAACTGCCAAGTTATTTGCGAGTGCTGGATGGGGGTGGCGAGGGCGAGAGTGGACTTGCCTCAAGTCCCTTTGGACCGCTGAAAGTAGGTTTGATTCAAAGTCGGATAACCCAAGATCAAGCGCTTTCGGAATTGCTCAACGACTTAGAGAGAAGGATAGACGAGCTGAGATTCAAATTCTTCACGGTCTTAGATACATTGAACGAAGATATCGAACTCCCTGCCGAAGTTGGGCGTTCTTTTCCAAGCACCGATGGTACTGAAATAGTATGATATGATAGGTTTATAGTGTTGTAGCGTTAAACCCTTTCCGCTCCACTATAAAATAAAGGCTCCGTTTACTACCCCTTTCGGAGCCTTTTTTAATTGTCTGTAGAGTAGAACCCAGGACCGTTAAACTTAATCTGTGGTGAGTGCCAAACACGCGACATAAGTATCCCGCAATCTCTACAGGTAGGAGATCCAGCTTCACTATCGAAGGATCGTTCAACTTCTAATCTGCTGGCGCAGAAGTCACACTTATATTCATATACTGGCATCTAACTGCACTCCTGCCTCTAATGGCAGGAAGCCCACCATCTTATCTATCTTAGATTTGTTAGCGAAATCTGTAGTTACTGGCAGATACTGCGTACTCCAAGGGATCTCTATCTCTGGAGTGAGGTGGAAGGCCCATACACCCTCCGGTGTGGAGTTGATATACCAAGGAGCGAGTTGCCTAGCTCCGGCTGCAAGGATCAAGTTGTCATACTTAATCTTCTCAATCAACAAGGTAGGGTAATGAGTACGCCTAGATTTTAATTCAATATACATCTTGAACTGTTCAGTAATGCAATCAAAGGTATCGTAAGTACCTTCAGACTTGACAAGATCTGGATAGTGACTATCTTTGAGATACTGGAATAGCTCTGCCTCTTTCATTATTGCCAAGGGTTATCTCCGCCTAAAATTCTTTGAAGTGAGCGCAGTGCGCTCTCGCAACGGCGATCTGCTGTTGAGGTAGAACATTCAAACCGTTCAGCAACCTTCTCTAAGGTTAGGTTCTCGTGATACCTAGCCGCCAACAAAGTCTTATCTTTATCTTCCATCATTTCATAGCCACGCTTGATATCAATCAGCATAGCAAGTAACCCTCTACCTTCTGCTGGTGCAGAGGTGTGCCTTGGAGTGCCATCATCTACTAACTGTTGTGCTTGCTCTAAGATCGCACCATCAAAGATATGACTAAGGATATGTGGCAACATCTGTGCCAGGGTAGAAGTTTCATAGAAGTATTCATCACCAGATACATAGCCAGACTTAGCTGCCTTCTCCTTACGAGCATAACGCTCGCACACTCTCTTTAATTGCCACCATAACCGGCGTTCATTATGCTTACGGATCTCTGGATCTGGTTCGGAGGTAGCATCTACTATCTGTTGGTGGCGAGAGGTGGCCCAAGCCCAAGCCTCTTGCATCATATCATCGCGTTCAGTCCACTTATTATACCTACGATAGACAGTTAGAACTACACCGTAGATAGCCTCCGACACCCCTTCTGGAAAGGGTTTGTCAGTCACAATCTATACCTGAATCCTTTGTGACTTTCACCAGAGATAGGATCTTAATTGCTAAGAAATCTATGTAGTTACTGGCATCTGCCAACTCTTCAACTAACTCACGCACTGTATCTTCAAGTGTGTACTTCTCAAACCTTTGATTACCACGACCTGAGTATTCTCTAGCACCAATACCGGAGATACGACTTGATCTAAGTGAGGCAAAGGATTCAACAAAGGACACTAGATCTTCAGTTGATACTCCATCATTACGAAAGGTTAATACCGCAGGATGATCTGTTAATGGCGTACTGGGGGAATCTGTATCCATAATTGTCCTTGCTCTAGGTCTGCTTGGATTACTGTAAAGCCCAATCCATTCAGGATTCTGATCGCTTCCATCATCACTCGCTTTTGTTCCACTGGAATCCCAACCGCTCACGAGTGCGCTCCTTACCTTCTTGCAGGTAGCAATCCGTTATGTCCATTCCTGCCGGTAATAGTATAATGGTAGTGTTCTGCAATTCACCTGCGACACGCTTAGCAAAGTCCTGCCCAGGATTAGAGCCGTCATCTTTCAAATCATTATCTCCAACAATTAAAATACTTCTATACCCTTCTAACATCTTTACATAGTGTGGCTTCCAACTGGCTACCCCAGGACAACCTACTGCTGGTATATCTAACAGCTCAGAGCAAACAATCGTATCTAACTCACCCTCGCAAAGAACTATAATATCTGAATCCTTATCTATATCTGTAACATTATAGAGATGAGTCTTCTGTCCAGTAGGTGAGCCATACTTTGGTGAACCATCATCTAATCTGCGGAACTTATATCCAGCTACTGTTCCAGATAAAGTTACATAAGGAATTGATAGCCATCCTTGATGGCCTTCGTGTCCTGGATGGTTGTTGATAATAGTTCCAAGCCACTTGTTATCTGCTATCTGACTAGAGATCCCACGTCCTTCTAGGTACTCTGTTGTTCTTTGATCCCGACCCTCGCAGTATTCCAGTGCCCGACTTCTCAATGATTCTACCTGCGATAAGTTTAGCATCCTTAAAATCCACTCCCTCTTTAATCTTAATAAGCGCGATTGCATCCCCACCCTGAGCGCAAGTATGACAGAAGTAAACCTGTTTAACTGTATCTATCACTGCACTCTTGCGAGTGTCCTCGTGTAAGAAGCAGCGCACACTTACATTCTTTCCCTCTTTTGTTTCCCCACCGTAGTAAGCAACAACAGGTTCTATTGGTATAGATTCCCTAGAAGAAAAACTTCTTTTACTACGGCGTATCCTAAAATCATTCAACTTATTCTTCTTCTGTTACTGGTTGTACTTCCAACTCGATACCGGATACAAACATCTCATAGCTTCTTACAGCAGTAGGATATTTTAAG
>Ga0209296_1000331_pt1 | contig 40124 bp, 46 predicted proteins | sample S_130206_EF_Meta_FD_187319 | JGI IMG/M metagenome (GOLD analysis project Ga0209296, IMG submission 187319) | Freshwater microbial communities from Lake Simoncouche, Canada to study carbon cycling - S_130206_EF_MetaG (SPAdes) (version 2) | ecosystem: Environmental > Aquatic > Freshwater > Lake ... | reverse complement strand
CGTTTAAATACTTTGCATCTTCGTTGTCAGAGTAAGCAATCATATACACGCCTTTATCTGGGTTCATGGGAATTATTTTTTTAAGAGGTCCTGGAACAATAGTATACCCTGGAACATATTGTTTCATAATTTCAGAAGACGATTTGGTGAATTTGCCATATAAACGCAAGAAGTTTTGTCCATGAATCTGTTGATAAATAGGATCATTGGGAAGTAGTTTTTTAACACTGCTAATAGTAGTTGCCAAAATGACTTTGTTGCATAAATAAGAAGTACCTTTTTCGGTGTGAACAATGAAATTGCACGGCGATGTTTCTTCTACATTAGTTACATAGCTAGAACAGTGAATGTGTTTATAGCCAATTTTTTTGGCAATTGTTTCAATTAATAGTTTCCATGGTATATGAAGGGCGGTCCATGTATCAAAATTGTCTTCAAGTCCATAATTGTAAAGAGTATCATAAACATCTTCATTTTCATAATCAGTATATCCTAAGCAAACAGTAAGATTCTTATATAACTCTGAACCCAAAATAGGTAATGCAAATTGTTTAAATGTTTTTTTAACAGGCGAATGGGCGGACTTTTCTTTAAATTGTTTTTTTAATATATTAATTAGCTTTTTGACATTGCATGGTGGATAAATTGTGTCGGCCGGGTGAGGTGCAACCTGAAACTCATTGTACGGCACTTTTAATTCTCTTAATAAGTCTATTAATAAATAATCCTTTTCTTTGCGACCTACCCCCGCACCTGTTACCACCTGAGTTCCTTGAAACATTTCATTCCCTAATCTTCCACCAAGCCACTGTTTTTTATGACCTTCAAGAACTAATAACTTTGTTTCTGGAGCCATCTTTAGAATCTTATAAGCACTATAAAGCCCAGAAATTCCGCCTCCTATAATAATAATATCATATTTATTATGCACTGACATATAAATATAATAGATAATAATATTTCTCAGCTAACGACGTTTTTGGGTTTTTTTCTTTCCAATCGTTATTTTTTTTGCCGTCTTTTTTAACTCAAGTTTTCTACCATTCTTGCACTTAAAATTTCCACGAGAAAACCCTTTTCTATTTAACACAGTTTTTGTACAGACTCCTATGGCTTTTTGTTCATCTTTTGCACTTGGCCCCACCTTTTTAATACAAGAACACAATTTTTTTGATAAAATATTTTCAGCAACTTCTTTTAAGTGTGTTCCTTTTTTAGGAACTTCTAATCCATAATATGCAAGTATTTTTGAATAATCAGAATTTGTTATTTTATAAGACATCTAGTTTAGACTATGTAAATATTATTTTTGTAGTTTAAAAATTAAAATTAATAGCTAAATTAAAAATATAATGGACTTTGTTATAACAGAAAAGGAAGAACAGCTAAATACAGAGCAAAATGTTGCAACTGAAACAAATGAATACCTCAATAAAAGTAACATACCAAAGCGAATATTTCAAACGCACAAATCCATTCAATACATTCAGATCAAACCTAAACTACAAAATGCATTGAACTCTTGGAGAAGATTTGTACCAGATTTTGGATACCATTTTTACACAAATGAAATGTGTGATGAATTCATGAAAACCGAAATGGTTGAAGAATTTGGTGAGGAAATATATGAAGCTTATAATAGAGTTCCACTTCCTGTAATGAAAGCCGATTTATGGAGATATTGTGTTATATATAAATACGGTGGAATATATGCAGATGCAGATTCCGTCTGTTTGTGTGACCCAAATATGTTCACTTTATATGAAACGCAGCTTGTTTGTGCTCCGGAAGATGACCATCTACATTTATGTCAATGGACTTTTGCAGCACCAGCTAATTCTCCATTGCTAAAATCTATCATTGAATTAGCAATTAAAAGAATTCTAACAATCCCTGAAATTAAAGGAGAACATGTAATTCATTATTTAACTGGCCCCGGTGTCTTTACTGATGGAATTGAAAAATATTTGAATGAAAATGAAATGCCAACATTTAATGATAAAAAAAATTATTATCGTTACAAAAACCCAACAATGATATGTTTTATGTCAGAGCGGTTTCACGAAACAATGATTCATCATTTATTTGCAGGAAGAGACCCAGATGGTTGGACGCATGATAGATTTAAAAGATTGATGTAATTTAATCTATAAGTTAGAATTTTTATTTTATTTATAAATCCTTCTATAATCCCACAATTTTGAATAATGAATAATTTTTTTATTCTTATCTTGTTCTCCATAATATCCATTATACATTTTTAAAACTGCAACATTTTTATAAAGAATAAATTTTTCATTAGTTGGAATGTTATAAATGTGTTCAAGATCTATTTCTCTTCTCTGTACATCTCCTATAAATCTAGCTACTAATCCAGGACCCGTTGGGTCAATACAGCTTTCTCCATAATATTTATTGTTTACATTTGCAACAATTTGGTTTATGCACTTAAAACATACTTCATTCTTTGGTTTAACAGCTATTAAAGCATTATAAATATTATGTTTACCAATATCAAAAACCCAATGTTCTTTCTCAGTTAACTCAATAAAATGAAACGTGTTAATGCAATTATATTTGATATCCAAGTATATCCCACCATTAATATACAATACGCAATATCTCCATAAATCAGCTTTATATGCTCCAGGAATTATATTGTCAAATGCATTTAATACATTCCCATCAAAATTTTCTGCAATAAAATTCCTACAATCGTCATCATCAAACAAAAAATGTTCAAACCTAGGATGACGCTTTTTCATTCTATCAACGGCAAGTTTCATTTTTTCTGGCAACTCTTTAGTGTGCCAGGTTTGATATATTTTTAAGGGAATTACACTATTGTATTCCGATTTTTTATTTGTCTTATAATCATGAACCCTCTTAAGCTGAAGTTTTAATATATTAGTTTTTGCTTCAATAGCGTCTTTAATATCTTGTGCAGAATATACAATTTTTGCACCAACCATTCCAGATAACATTCTATACTGTAATAATGTTGTTTAATAAAATAATTTTTAATAAATAACTATTTTATTAATATTTAAAATATACAAGTATTTTAGATGCCATCTAATAAACAAAAAATAGTTGTACTTGATCTTGATGAAACCCTTGGATATTTTGTAGAATTGGGAATATTTTGGGATTCATTACACAATTATGCAAAAAGTATTAATATAGACATAAAAACAACATTTACACAAGAATATTTTAATGATGTTCTAGATATATTTCCTGAATTTATTCGCCCGAATATTATGTCAATACTGAATTATATAAAGGTTAAAAAACAAACAAAACAATGTCAAAGCGTTATGATTTATACCAACAATCAAGGCCCTAAAGAATGGGCACAATTTGTTAAAAATTATTTTGAAAATAAATTAAAATATAAATTATTTAACCACATTATTGCTGCATTTAAAGTAAATGGAAAAATAGTTGAATTTTGCCGAAGGACGCACGATAAAACAATAAAAGACTTTATGCGATGTTCAAAATTACCAGAAAATATAGATGTCTGCTATTTAGATGACACATATTACCCTGAAATGAACGCTGATAATGTTTATTATATTAAAATTAAACCATATACACATGATTTACATTTTGACTTAATGATTCACAGATTCCTTCATAATGATATTTCAAAAAAACTCATTTCTGGTTCACAATCAGAAAAAGATTTTTCTGATTTTATGAAAACAAATATGAACAATTATGAATTTGTTTGTATGGAAAAAAGCAAAGATGAATATGAAATAGATAAAATTATTACAAAAAAAACAATGGTCCATTTACAATCATTTTTTAATAAAAAAAGACAGAATTCTCCACCATCTGGAAATAAACGGACTTTAAAGAATAAGACATATCGGGCAAAAACAAGAAAAAATAGATAAATTTATTATTGAGGCTTGAAAAAATTAAAACCAATACCTATATTTTGTTGAACAACATCTTTAGCATTACTCAAATATTTTATAAGTATTTGATTGATTGCACTTGTAGTAAATAAAAATACACCAGCTGTAAATGCTATCTTTCTATCTAAATCGGTAAAATGTATTCTTGTGAAGGGATTAAATCTCCATAATAAAAATAAACTTATATAGATTTTAACATAATAGTCAAGTTTTTCTAAATATTGTGGTGCACTTTTAACGAGACCAACCGCAAATAATATATACAATGCATATGTAGTTATAATAAAAATATTAAACCAAAAATCTTGGAATTTATATAAATTTTTTTGTATTGACATATCTTACTATATCTAGTGAATAAAATAAACGCACAATTTTTATTTTATTTTATACTATTCCCAAAATTTGGCAAGATGAGCTATGAAATAAATATCCAAGAAATATAGTGTTTGTCTATATATTCTCTTGTTTTTTCCACATTTCCATTATATCCTTTATAAATATCTTTCACATGAATAAATCTTCCTATAAACCCAAAAAACATAATTGGAATTAAAGATGATACAAGTCTTAAATTTATTATATTTGATAAAAATTTTCCATAGAATACCCAGCTTATTATATTAAAAAATAAAGTGTAAACAATAGTATGTAAAAGGATAGAAACTGTCATTGGACCGAATATTTTTCCCTCAAAGAGATGAGAGAAAGGAAGTTTGGGATTTGTTGTGTCTAAATATAATTTTGTAAACATAGTATAATATGATATTAGATAATTATTTAACTTACCGTAGCAAAGTAATTATTGCCGTAATTTGTTCCGGATTTTGGATTTATTTTAGAACATCCGACTGCTATAAAATGATACCTCGTGGTAATATATTTCCAGTTATATTTGTAGTGATATGGACTTATTTAAACTATTATGAACCACTATTTTTACCTATTGGGTTACTTATTTTGATAACATATTCTTATTTTGTATACACGAATAAGAATTAAATATTTCAAAGTTTAACTGTAAAATTGAATTAACTTGTTTCAGTTTTAACTTCATTGTATATTTTTAAAGTTCTTGCACTTGCATCTTTTGCTTCTACGTAACGCGGCATCCAAAAATATGGGACTACGGCTCCTAGCCCAGGATAATAACTTTCAAATATACTGCGATAATAATTCTTTTCATCCGTATCTGGGTTATTATGCTCATACTTTACATTAAAATTTTTTGCCGGAGATTCAACATTTTCTTGAATGATTTCGTATAATGACCTGGTTGTTTTACTAACACCATCACTAAATGCCTCCTTAGTTCTCCACAAAACGCACTGTGGTAGTAGTGCACTTCCATTTGAATCCAAATAGTTGTCTTCGCTAAACGCAGTCCTTAATAAAAATTTTTCACATTTTTTATTTCCAGGATGAAACCGGTGTGAAGGATGAATGCTCAAGTATTGTTGGACCCAAGTTCTGTCCAAAAATGGTGTTCTAGGCTCCAACCCATGAGACGATATACACTTATCTGACCGCAAAACATCAAATGCATGTATATCCTTCAACAATCTTCGGCACTCCTTATCAAATTCAATTGCATCTGGAGCGGCATGCATGTACAAGTAACCACCACACAATTCATCAGAACCATCTCCGTTGAAAATTACCTTGGCGTCACTATTTTCAGAGATGTATTTTCCCAATAAATAATTTCCAATGCTAGCTCTTACTGTAGTTGTGTCATAACTTTCAATTGTACGAATTACCTCGGGTATTGCTTCAATAAAATCTTGTTCAGTAAGCAAAATTTCGGTGTGATTTGTTCCCAAATAATCAGCAACAATGCGAGCATACTTGAGGTCTTCTGAACCCGACAATCCAATACTGAATGTTTCTAAGGGTATATCTGACTTTTGTTTGTGACACTCATTAACAAGTGCTGTAATTAAGCTGCTATCCAGTCCACCCGACAATAAACAAGCAATGGGGCGTTCAGTAACCAATACTCTTTTCTTTACTGCTTCGTACAAATAATGTTGAATATTTTTTAACACCCGGCCAAGATCATATTGCGATTCATTAATAATGCTAGAAAACCCAGTTGAATGGTAACAGCAGTGCTCTTTTTTCAGTTCCCATTTTGGTGAAACTTTAAACTTCATAATAATTTTAGAATAAGTTCCTGGCATAAACTGCTCAACCACGTGATTTGGTAACTGTTTAGCAAATTCAGACAAAACCTTCAACTCAGATGCATAACTATATATATCCTTTTTGTCTTCTACGGTTGGATTTTTTGGTTTTAATACATACAATGGTCTAACTCCGTAAGGGTCTCTAGCAACATAAATTTTTGCAGTTGGATCGTTTAAACTGCGATCGCACAATACAAAGGCAAATACACCATCCAACATTTGCAAGGTTTGTTTCATTCCATATCTTTTATAAAGATGAATAATAACTTCGCAATCTGATTGAGTAACAGGAGTTATTCCCATCATTTTATAAAGTTCTTTATAGTTATAAATTTCGCCATTGCAAATTAAAGCCATGTCACCAATTATAATGGGTTGATTAGAGAAATCATTAAGACCATTAATGGCTAAGCGATGAAACCCGAGTAAGCACAATAATGTGAAATTATCTAATTTAGAAAATTCTGGACCACGACCTTGACCCTTCATGAATTGCTGTTTAATAAATTCTTTTTTAAAAAAAAAGTCATTATTTAATAATGCAAATATTCCACACATACAGTTAGCTTATTAAATAAAGTCAACAATCTTTATATGGGTTTTATTCAATTTAGAAAAGTGTTATAAAATAAATTATATTCCAGTATATTAATAATGACAACACAAGGTTTTAGAGAATGTGCTTCACAAATAACTAATTCTATAAATACAAGAATCTATGATAGAAACATCCCGTCTCATATGCTTCAACCTTATTTAAGTGTTAGGCCAGTGATGACAAAGTATTCTATCATGCCAATTGTTGACCCAAGAGCTCCCATTAAGACACCACTTGTTCAGCAACCAGTTTACAATTCTGAAGAGGTTTTTAATCCTGGCAATACCCAATCTCCTTGGTCAGGATTTGCTACAAATATAAACACTGAATCAGAGTTAAGAAACCAGGTTTTTGCACTTCAGGCGTGTAGTCAAGCTGTATATGTTCCAAACGCAAACAGTGATTTATACAAGTTTGGTTTTAAACCAACTAATACTATGCAGCAACCCTTTCCAGGATTATTCCAAAATGAACACTTTAATTCATTTAACCCTAATCCTGAGAATGTTGGTCAAGGTTTATTCCAAAATTGCACTCGCCAAGAGATTAGAAACTTAGGAAATGACCACACCCCAACTCCATGCAACATGGGCCCAAAGCAAAATAAAAAATAAATGCAAAATAGATACCAGAATAAATGCAAAATATAACATGTTTTTCAAGTTATATTTTTTTTATACCACGAAGGTTTTTCTCTCTTTTTCCATGTGGCAATCTTTTGCTTATCGGGAGTTTGATAATATTTGCGATAAGCTTCAATAGCATCGGCACATTTACATTCAACTGGCATAGCTTGAGCAAATGGAGTTAATCCTTTCTGGGGAAATTTGTCTGCTGATGGAGCATATTCTCTCAAGAATTTGGCTACAATATAAGACTGGTGCATTTTGTTTGGTGGATGGTCGTATCTGTATTTCCATTCATTGTGCATTGCATCAACCAAATCAAGCGTCCACATATAATTTTCCAGTGATGTTCGCATCCAAATGGTTACTGGATGATTTTTGTGAGCTATTTTATAAAGTTTAATTTTCTTTCCGACAACATTATCAGTGTCAATAATTTGAACAGCTGTGCACAACATTTGTACAGCTTCCAAAATAATTTTTGAAACGTGTTTGTCAAACATGAATTCTGCACATTCTTGAAAGTTAAGAGAGAGAATGAATAGGTTCATAATGTTTTGCAATTGAATTTAAAAAGCTTTAAGTTCAATTTAATTAAATCAATTTTTTTACAAGTAATTTAACACTTCTTTAATTCTTAAATATCTGGGATCATTGTATATTTTTCCAGTAAGGTCTTGCAATTCTTCCATATTTTTAACTGGATATTTATTAGCATACTCAAACATTAAATAAGATAATTCAATTGTTGCCTCTCCATATTGCAATTCCACCATAGGAAAAACCTCTTGTAGTTCCTTAGATTGAGCCCATCCCAAAAATATAGCCAACCAAGACCTCTCATCATCTTCTATATAATCAACGCTCAATTGAACCTCTCTCCAACTCTCTAAATCAGTCAAAAAATCTTCCCAACTCTGGAATATTAAAGTTGATATGTATAAAATAGATGTCCACCTATCATTGTCTTCATTATTTTTTTCATGAACTGGCTTATAATTTGGCAATTGTCGTTTTTGCCATGGATAAAACATAGAGTCAATAAATTCTGGAGCCTTATCATAATAGTCGTCAAATGCTTTTAAAATACTATTAAATGCACGATCTACTATTTTGTAAGTTGAATCTCTTTTCACTGATAAGTAGTTTACCGTAAATATTTGATATGTAATAATAATACCTAAAGCAATAATAAATGTTGAAATTGTAGGGATTTTACTCGTTAATCTGTCTATAAATGAACCCGGTTTGCTATAACTTGCAACAATAACAATAAATGTAACAATTACTATAATAGTAACGATTGTAAACAAAGTAACTTGATATGTGGTAAAACCAGAGAAACTCATCTAATATACCCACATATAAAATTATAAATTAACTTTTAGTAAATTGTGTTTTATCTAAATTTTAAAGATATAGGTAAGATATAAAATGGACGACCAATTAATTACCGAAATAACTCTTGAGTGTTTAATGAATAAACAACAATACGCAAAACATCTAGGTCAAAACACACCTGCAAAAAAAGATTCTATTCGCAAAGACAAGAAATTTTACAAGAAACGCATATTTGACCTAACAAAAAGGTTGTTAAATAACGAAAAACCAGAAACAATGTATCCAGATGTTGGAAGTGCATTTGATTCTTATGCTAGAGTTTGCATTGAATATTTCAAGGTTTTAGATAAATCTGACATTATTCAGGAAGATTATCTTGGAATTAATGAGGACTCTCTAAACAAGCTTTCAGCCGACCCATCATACAATGCAGTTGAAGAAAGCATGTTAATGATGCGTTCTATTAAAATTACTGAACCAAATGCATTAGAAAAACTTGTTAAAAGAACAACAGCTAAACTTGAAAAAAAAACTATAATTCCACTACAAAAGGACATAAATTTGAAAGACCCAAATCTGAAAAATAAAGGTATTAGCAAAAAGAATAATATCAATAATAAATATGAGGAAACCCATGAAAAAAACAATGCAAAAAAAACAGAACAAACAACAAACAATAAAAAAACAACAGAAATCCAAATCACATGTAACTAGAAGAAATCACATATTTAGAGAAAAAATGATTAAAAAGTTTGAATCCGTTAAATTACGATGTAGTCCAAAAACCGCTGGAAAGGGTTATACATGTTTAGAAGACGAAACATTGTATAAATTAAAAGAATTATGGAATGCTCGTCATCCTGAATCAAAAGTTGACACTAACGACTCAAAAGAAATATGGACTGCGTTAAATTCTAAGCTAAAGGGGGTTTGCAACAAAGAATCGTGTTGGTTAAAGCAAAAATTTGTAAATGGAAAACTTAATAAAGAATTGGAAGAGTCTTATGCTCCTGTCTCCCCAAAAGAATGGAGCAAAAATCCAAATGAATGGTTATCTAGTGTTGATATATTGGAAGTTATGAAACAATATGAAGAAAAATACAAGTGTTTTGATTTTATTGGCCCGTCTCCAATTGATTTTGATACGCACAAATTATATGGAGAATGCGTCTGGGAAGAATTGTGTCATTTTAACTTGGAAGAAGAAATTAAAAATGGTAGATTTAAGATTGGTATTATATTCAATTTAGACCCCCACTATAAGGGCGGATCTCATTGGGTATCCATGTTTATTAATATTAAAAAGGGAGAGATATTTTTCTTTGACAGTGCGGGCGATAAAGCTCCACGACAAGTTATGAAATTAGTGAATCGTATTATTAAACAAGGAAAACAATTAAAACTACCCATTAAGTTTAAGTTTGACCAGAATTACCCAGTTGAACATCAATATGGTGATACTGAATGCGGCATATATTCCTTATATTTTATTGCACACATGTTAGAAGACAGACACGATAGCAAATATTTTAAATCTCATGTTTTAGATGATAAGTACATGCAACAATTCAGAAAAGTTTATTTTAATAAGGATTTATAAGTTAATAAATTTAAAGAAATAATTTCATTATTATATATTTAAAATGAATATATATTTTTTAACCAAATATCTTCCAGAAGAGTGCGTGCGTTACATATTATCGTTTGACAAAAATATTATTGTTCGCAATGGGAATATTCACATTATTCATAAATTAAATCAAGAACTATACAAGGAATCCTATAGGTTATTAATAAAGCGACCTCAAATAAAAGAAGGTAGAACTACTGTTTATAATAATAAAAAATCAACTTGGTGCACTATACCTCTGAGAAATTATGAAAAACCACATTTAAACCCATATATTGCTTATAGTTCTAATGAAGAAAGGGTTGATTATTCGTTTGATATGTGGGCTAAAAATGGAGTATATAGAAAAACGACTTTTTCTATGCCATAAATTATGATTTATTCAATTTTAAATAAGTAAGTCATAAAAACATATAAATAATATTTGCGAATATTATTTATATGTCATCAAGACAGGTAAATATTGACTTTATTACAACCGAAAATATAGAAATGATTTGGGAAATTGTATTGGATGATATAAAACCTCGGCTTAACTCTCAAGAACAGTTTACTAATGCAAGGGGATTCTTTATAAATCAAGCCCGGTTATTCTTTGAAAGAGAGAAAAATGTACCACAAAATTTAATGGAAATGAATAAAAAATTTATTAGTCTAATTATGAATAGTTTTAATTCTCAACCTCAACAACGACAGATGCCGCAACAAGCTCCAACTAAACAACTTTTTAAAGCGGAAGATATACAAGCTGAGAGACTCAGTGCATTTGAAAAGGGTCTGGCTGAAAAGAAGAATGATTTTATGAATTTAATGACTGTTCCTGTTCCAGAAGCTCCAAAATTTAGCGATAGTTCAAGGGATGAACCCATTGGTGGAGCCATGGGTGAATTAATAGCAAGAACATTAGCTCAGAGAAATTTTGATGTAGAAACAATTCACAAGACCACAAATAAAGAAGATGTTGAAAAATGGTTAAAACCTGCAGAAACTTCTGTAAAAGTAGAAAAAGTTCAACAAAAACAACAAAATGCATCACAGCTAGAAGAAAAACAAAAACAATATCAATACAATCAATCTACTCCAAAGTTTATTCAAATAGGAGAAGAGTTGCCGGTTGCTCCTAGTACTAAAAAACAAATATCATGGGGGGAGAACCAAGAATATGAAGTTGATGAAATAAGTTTAGAAATAAATGAAATATCATCTGGAACCCCCAACATTTTCTCTCGTTTAAAACAAATAAAAGAAGAAAATTTGGAAACAGTTGAGCTTAAAAAGGAAATAAAAAATATGGGAGAGAAGATTGTTAATCTAGAAGATAAGATGGATAAGATATTAGAATTATTAAAAAATAAAATTGAACCAGCAACAAACAATAATATGGAGAATACATATAAAGAACAATGGCTCTAATAAGGATATTTAAGATTATTGCACTTATTGCTCCAATCACTGCATTTGTGCAAAGTCCAGGAAAAAATATTGCAAAAACCAGACTATATTTAGAGGATGAACACTGGGACTCTGGAGAAGTAAGTTGGGAGACTATTCCACTTACACAATACAGCCCAATCGGGTTTAATAAAAATTTCATAGAAACCCCAGCAGCATCCCCTAGAGAATATGCTATGAGCCCATGCACAACTCCTCTGTGTAAAAAAATAAAAGACGACCAAACTCAATTGGCATCAGTTTCTGCTTTTGCAAAGATATCTTATAAAGAGTTGTTCAATTTAGATGTATTTATATCAGAACTTAATTACAATATACACACACACAACTTATTTAACCCATCAGAAATGATGTTTTTAACAATTTTATCTGGTGTAGCATATGTTTATAATAAAACTAAAGAGACTGAAATAAACAGGATTAAAAAATTATACAAGTTTTCATCTAGGTCGGAATACTTTGAAAAATACAAAAAATTTAGAAAATTCACAATGATGTTCTTTATTATTGTTACTTGTTTGTTTACAAGAAATGTGTATAGTGCTGCATAAGTTTATATTGTATAAAATAAAAATACAATATGAATCTACACCATCTTTATCTTAACTCCTTTAGGCGTTTGTTCTACTTCTGCAATCAAAATTGGATCTATTTGAGGATTCTCCAAAGCTCTGTAATAACTATCCCAATCATATAACTTTCCATTATTGCTATCTATCTTACGATAAATATATTTTTTACCACGGAATTCATAAGGCTTTCCTCGCCATTCAATGGTCTTTTTGTTAATTTTAGTTGTAGAATCTGGTTCCTGCTTTTTATAATTTGGAATATATGAGAAAGATGTTGAAGACGGCTCACCAAATTGCAAGCAATTTAATTGTTCTTTTGACCCTCTCTTTGTGTAAACTGCACAATCAATTGATGCTTCTTTTATAGCCGTAATTAACTTAAAACTTACCTCGTCTTTAATAGTTGAAATTTCAAATAAAGCCTCGTCACTAGTTAAAGGAATATTGTCTTCTTTCCAATCCTTCTCGTCTTTTCCTTCAACTGGAATTTTATATTTTCTTTTACTTTTGTCTTTTCTTTTCAATTCAATTGCAGCATCATTCTTGGGGTCTAATTGTTCTTTAGAAAAAGTCATTAAATATAAATAAACTTCAACTGTTTGTAGTGCTTCTGGCAAATCTTTATGACTGCAAATTCTTCGTGCTCTTCCTACAACTTGGTCAATGCGTGCTGGATTCCAATAGGGTTCCATAATGTGAACATATCTAGTGCTTCGCAAATTAATTCCTTCTGATCCAGATGCAGTAATCATTAACACTTTTATAATTTCACCCATATGGTTGTTGTGTGCAATTTCTTTTAGTTTTGCAGTTATTGGAGATTTAGTGTCCCAGTTACTATTGTATATATTACGAATTAATTCTTTTTCTTCAGAAGATTCAGTACCAGTATATAATGCAAATGTTGGTTTTCCCATATTTTCTTCACTAATATCCAAGTCCCAAACTCCACTGGAATCTTTTTTAATTTTGAATTGTGTAAATCCATTTGCTTCTAAAACCATTTTAAAGATACCGATGCCTTCCAAGGTTCTAAATTGACTATAAACTAAATGCAACCCGAGATGCTGAGGGTCTTGAATGTTCTCCAAGATATTAAGATATTTTGGACTATATTCCTCTAATCCTCTGGGTGTTAAAACAGTGTTTTCATTTGCTTTTAAAAATTCAATAGCACGCTGGATTCTTTTTTCATATGTTGCGTCTGCCAATTTTTCAATAACCTCGTCTCCTTCAAGTTCACCATCCCAAGCGTCACCTTCCAAATCGTTTGCTCCTTTTTTAGATGTTTCTTTTAAAGCCTCCTCATATATATTTTCCAACTGTTGAGTGTCTTCTTCTCTATCTTCTTTTGGCAAAGGTCTCCCAGGAGGCTTGGGCATAACAAAGTTGCAATATAACCGAGAGAAAATGCGATAGGTTGATGTTGGATCCTTATAAATTCCATTTTCATCAATAACGCCCTTTTTCTGTTTTGTGCTTGTTTCTTGTTTTCTCTCTAAAGAGCGAGCATTTTCATAAACCGTAAATTGATATGCACTCATTGGTATTTTAATAACGTGAAAATCTACTAGTTTTTCATATCGTGGCATAAGAGATTCTTGAGCACTCCTGAAATATGATGTTAACCCAATAATGCGCCGTTTAAATAAATCCATATTTTTTGTATTTCCATTCTCCGTATTTAAAAATAATTCAGCAAAATCGTCAAACTTATCTGGTAGTGCTTTGTTAAGTTTAATTTGAATTCCAGAGGTATTTACGCCTATTTTATTGCTCTCCAAAATACTTATTATTCTCTTTTCAAAATCCATGTCACTAATTGTTCCTCTCTCTTGTAAATGCATTTTATCTCCAGTTTCCTTGATTGTTATTGGTTTGTTTGTAACTCCATGATAACCAGTTTCTTCCTTGTATTTATTCTCAAACCCAAATGGATTTCTTGTTATAGTGATTACTTTATCCTTGGAATAATCAAGATAATCTAAAACTTTTTCTCTCGTGAATATTTCTTGTAGCTTCTCTTTAGTCACAGATTGTCCTGAACGGATGTCCAAGGGAATCTCCCAAGTCTTGATGTACCCTCGCAAAATATTAAAAAGTATTCCAATTTCATTGGGATAATTAATTATAGGAGTTCCAGATAACAAAATAATGCGGGCATTTTTGGCACTTAACAAAAGCTCATATAAAATAAGTGCCAGGGAATAAGGAACTCTCTCTTTCTTCCCATGTTTATCAACAGGAACTTCTTTTTCTTTTGAAATCTTATTGACAATTCTGCTAATAAAGTTGTGAGCCTCATCAATAACAACAACATTATCATCAAAAATATTTGTTTCAAAATTATTTGTCATATCTCTCAATTTATCTCTGCGTAACCCGTTATAATTAATAAATTTGTATTTGTGTTGTATCATTTCATCTATTTGATCGTCTAAACTTTTAATTTCTTGAGGTTCCAGCGTATCATAATTGCTAGGTTTTGTTGTGTTTACAAGCCAAGCACCTTTTTTTTTATTAATATATTCAACTGAAAGATTTAACACACTTGAAAGTGTTTCAATAGCTTCTGGATGGTCTCTAGTTGATACCCATTGCCAAAATTGATTTTTCTTATAAATAGAATCCCCGCATTTCTTTAATTCTTCCATATAGTTTCTTCTCAAAGACGCAGGAGTCATAACAATAATTTTCTTTTTGCTCTTAAACCCTTCAGCAATGGCAATAGATGTGCAGGTTTTACCTGCCCCTAGACCATGAAATAGTAATAAACCACGATAAGGAGTGTATAAATTCAAATAATCACGAACTAAGTTTTGATGAGTTAAGAGAGAAAATTCGCCGGCACTATCTTGACCAATACTATCACAAGATATCTGAGAAGAGTCATCCATTACAGTGTCACGATAAGTTCCAAACAATGAATTTATAAAATTAACAAATTTCTCTCTGTTATTCATAAAATAACTGGAAACTTTTATATTTACATGAGGCTTCTTTGGAGGAAGTCTAGAAATCGTCTCAATCTTATCAATGTCAACCCATTCTTCTGGTGGAATTAGAGAGACACCTTTTACTGGTCGTTTTGTTCTTCGTTTTTTAGGTTCTTCTACAATTGGTGCTACTTGTTCTTCTTCTCCAAGTTTTTCTTCTTCTTGTACTTCTTTTTCATCTTCTTCTAACTTAAATAATAATTTTTTGGGTAATTTTTTTACTTTTTTCTTTTCCAAAACAGGCTCTTGAACTTCAGCAACAATTTCTTTGACATTTGGTTTTACTAAAACAGCCGTCATTTTATTTTCTTTCATTCTTTGCAACAAATCTCTTCTACTAAAACCAGTATCTTTGTCTCGTTCATCAACCAATTTAATTTTGCTTACTTCAATCTTTTCAGGAGCATTTGCTACAGGAATTGCAACATATACCTTTTGTTTCTCTTCTATAATTGGTTTAACTCTTAATTTTTCTTTTAATAACTCTAAAGGATTCATGGTGCTTATATACTAAATATATATTAATTATATAAAAGTTTAAGCAGAATAACTGTTAATTTTCTGCAGTGCTTCATTGCAAGCTATTTGTTCGGCCTTCCTTTTAATTTTATGTTGGCCTTCGCCCAGAAAAATTAAGACCTTTCCAAATTTAACAATCCATTCTTGAATTTCCTTGAATGTCTTTACATGGTCAATGTGAGTTGCATTGTTTATGCTTACTGCATGAATTGGTTGTCCAATACAAAGATAAACTCCCATTCTATAACCATTCTCTAAATCGTGCTCAATCTCCAAGTAATGTGGAGTTACTTTAAATTCTTTTTGAATCTTTACTTGCAAAATATTCTTATAATTGTCATCATTCTGAATAAGTGCAATCCAATCTATGTGTTTTTCAAAAATGTTCTCAACAAACTTTTGGGCTATTTGAAATCCAGGACCGGTAACAAATACATTTTGAAACCATCCTTCTTCATCCTTTACGCTAATTTTATTAAAATCTAAAAACAATGCCCCTAAAAAAGACTCAAACAAACATCCTAGCTTCTTTAAGTTTGTTCTAATTTTCTTTTCTTCGGCGTGTTTTGACAGAATCAGCCATTTATTAAGATGCATTTCCATCGCAATTTTTCCAATAGCTTCATTTTTTACAATAGCAATCTTTTTTTCTGTCATAAATCCCTCATTCTCTTTAGGAAATCTGCGATACAAATAATATTTAGTAACCAACTCAAGAATACCGTCACCTAAGAACTCTAGTCGCTCATTTGACTTTGTTTTTAAAGGCATGCAATCTGAAGGACGTTCAACTATAGTGATATTTTGCAATGCATTCTCAAGTTGAGGCCGTTTAGTATAAGACCTATGCACAAATGCTCTTTTATATAATTCAACATTCTTTACAATTCCTGGAACGCCATATTTAGTGAGAATAGATTGAACTTCATTCAATGTAATCTCCACATTTAGGGGATTGTATGGATTGAAAATTAGTCCATCCTCTCCCTTGACAATATCATCGTCATGCAATATATTTTTTTCAGTCGTCTTATCTTCCATTTATACAATATCTTGGATTGTGTTTAAATCTTTTGGATATAAATATTAACCAGGTTTAACAAAATTATTTTGTTTAGGGTATATATAAATGGTAGGAATGCAAACACAGTTCGGCAGAGGCCGTTATGTTGACGCTATCTCTAACAGAACATTGCAAAGTGGTGGTTCCGTTGGTGGCGTTAAAAAGGCAGGCGTTTTCGGGGGTTCCGTTTCATGGCCCCAAGGTAACATGGGTTCCCACGTATTCTACAGAGCTCCTCAAAGACAACCCAATCTTCTCTTTGACTTGTTAAACACAACCAGACGCCCCACACAGGGCACAAGATACCAAGTCTATGCCAGACGTGGTATTATGTAATAGCATTTTCTGGTTTCTTAACTCTATACTTAATATTATTCTTAAATCTTATAATATTAAGCCTTTATAAAATGACTGGTATGATGTATCATTTTGGAAAACAAGGCAGAAATGTTGAATCATTAACAAATCGCGGCTGTGCGTCTGGTGGTAGTTGTGGCGGCGACAAAAAGGCTGGTATAGTATCATTTGGTCCAACATGGCAACGCGGAAATATGGGAAATTATTTGAAACGAGCTCCTCAATTACAACGAGGAATATTATTTTCATTAAGAAACACTACTAGAAACCCGGTTCAATTAAAACGATCTACCTTTGGAAGAATACATGGTTTGATGTAAAAAATCTAGAGACTAAAATAATATAACTAAAAAATAATTTAATAACTATTTACTAAGTAAGTTATTAAATGAAGATTAGGGTAGATAACCGCGAACAAGAGTTAATAAGGCTGTGCAAACATTTTATTGAAACTGGACCTATGTATAATGGATTGGAAATTGTTGTTGAGGCCTTACCAATTGGAGATATTGTATTGAGTGAAAGCGGTCTTGATAAAGTAATCATAGAGAGAAAAAGTTTAGGAGATTTGGCTTCAAGCATTAAAGACGGTAGATATGAAGAACAGTCATATAGATTAAATGGTCTGCCTCATCATAATCACAATATAATGTATTTAATTGAAGGAGACATGAATAGACTTAACTCATTAAATACTTTCAAAGACCGAACTGATAAGACTAGCTTATACTCAGCTATGTTATCTCTCAATTATTATAAAGGATTTTCAGTTTTGAGAAGTATGAACATTGAGGAATCCGCATTAATGGTATGTAATATGGCTTATAAATTACACAAATCTCCTGACAAAAAGGCTTTTTATTCAAATATTCCAAATCAATCAACCGATACATCTAACGAAGAATCTGCAGAACCACAACAGTCTTCAAGCGACTATTGCGGAGTTGTTAAAAAGGTCAAGAAAGAAAATATTACACCCGAAAATATTGGTGAAATTATGTTGTGTCAAATTCCCGGCATTAGTTCAACAAGTGCAATTGCTGTTATGAAAGAATTTAAGACTGTTAAAAACTTGCTAGAAAAGATAAATGAAAATGAAGCATGTTTAAAGGATATTAGTTATGTAAATGCTAAAGGACAAAGTCGCAAAATTAACAAGACTGTTATTGCCAACATTATTAAGTATTTAAAACAATAATGTTGAAATTCTTGGTATTGTTTTCTAGAAGTATAATATATAAATGACAGAGGATTTCATTAAAATTATTGGCATTGTTGTTATAATTGGTTTTTTAATATTTTTAGCAACAAAATCATTAAAATTACACATGAGCGTTATGGAAGGTTTAACAAACCCAACCGACACTTCAGCTAAAAACGGAATCGGTGCTTCTGCAAATGATTACGCAAGTTCATTAAAAAATAAGGTAACACAAATGCAAAATGATGTATTGTTAATGACAAATAAAGATTATAAGAAAGATTATGAAAATATTGTTTTATACATGGACGATTATGTTAATGCATTAATGTTAAAGACTACATTATCCATCAATGTAAATGCAGACAATGCAAGTGATAACATTGAAGCTATTAAAACCTTGAATGAACTAAACACCGCAAAGGCTTCTCTCAACAATGTCATGAAATATATTGATTCTCATTAATGTGAGAATATGAGTCAAACAAAGTAATCTAATTAGTTTGAATAAGTTCTCCATTTTTGTAATAATTATAAGTAGGTGTATATCCAAATTTATTATTTTTACTAAAAATTTCAACTCTGGAATTTGGATAGTTTATTGATCCATTTATAGCATCTTCCTTTGATAATAATATAATCATATCTTCCCATTCGCTTCCACAAAGTAATAAATAAATAAAATCCATTTATTTATAATATAAACAACTTTTTTATATTATAATTGGCGTTTTAAGTTAAGTAAAAATGTTAAACTCTTATACTAACTTCATTCCCGGCATAATAACCAGATTCAACTAATTTCTCCGTGTATGCTTGACCACCCCAATTTGGGTCCATTGGATCTGGACTATATAACATATTCTCTTGTTCTTGATTCATCTGGTCAAGTGGGGTTGTACTTCCTTGGTAAAAATCAGTTTGATCAAACGCGGGAACAGAGTTTGTATTATAAGGGTGATCATTTCTAGTAGCATCTATAAGCAATGTTGGATTTGGTCCAGTCATATTCTTAATAATAACATTACCATCTATATTTGCAGGTGTTGGAAGTGCACTGGTATTTGGTGGTGCCATAGGTTGATTTGCTAGGGCTGGAGGCAACCCTCCTTGTAAATCAGTTGGACTCGGTCTTACTTTATAAACAGAATTGCCTTGAGCATCATATGTGGTTTGTAAATATAATACAGGACATCTTATGCCTTGACTTCGCTGCCAATCCATGAATTCCACATAATCTTCTAAATTATCAAATTCTACTGGATTCACGCCAGGGACCTTGGCTACTTTTGAATTATATAAAAAATATTTTTTATCTTTTTGAATGAGAATGTCAGGACATCTAGGATTAGCCATATTTGTTAAACTTTCGGTTAATGACAATTTAGAGGAGCTAACTTTCATGCAATAATAAATACCCGCTAAAAAAGTCACCATTAATAATATTAATAACATTGTATTCATTGTATATATTAGAATGCGATAAAATAAAAATAAAAATATAAAAGACTTTTATTTTCTGTGTTTATTTATATGCACAGAAAAGCAACAGTTATTGAAATAGACCCACTTATAAATGGTTATGAAAATTTAATTGAAAGTTTTAATAATGATATTGGTTCAGGAAAACATATTTTTTTATTTTTATTTATGGATGGATGTGGACCATGCAATGAAACAAAACCTCAATGGAAAAAAATACAAAAAATGCTTAAAAACTCGCATGGAAACCGAGAAGATGTTGTAGTCGCAGAAATTAATCAAAAACTATTTGAAAATTTAAAAAGTGCTGGAAAAGAGCCCATGGGTTATCCTTGTTTACGATACATTAAGGGTCCTTCTGTGGAAGAATATGAAGATTGTAATATAAATAATAAAGATAGAAGCACGGAATCTTTTATTAATTGGATTGAATCCAAGATACAAAAACAAAACGGAGGACGAAAAACTAGAAGACGTTGTCGTGGAGGAAAATGGTCTTTAAAATATAAAAAAAGTATTAATTGCAAGAGACCTAAGGGTTTCTCTCAAAGACAACATTGCAAATATGGTAGAAAAACATGGAAACACAAATATTAATCAAATCTTCAAAAATATTATGAATTTATTTGAAATTATCTTGAGAATAACCTATAATGGCACAAGCAATTCTTTTGCCGGCGTTGCCATTTTTAAGACTTGCTTCGTCTCCACCAAGCCCACAATCATCTGGGTCTGCATGAATAATCAACCCTCTTCCAATTATATTTGCCTTAGACCCTCGCAATTTTATAAAATCGTCAGTTATTCTATATTTTGCTGAACCATGAATATCTGTTTCCAAATTTCCTAAATCTCCAACATGTCTTTCCTTTGCACCTGGACAACCATGATTTTTTCCATAAGGATTAAAATGTGCACACATACTTTCACAATGATTTGTCAGATCACCAGATTCATGAACATGAAATCCATGAAGTGCATTTTTCTTAAGCCCAATAACATTTATATCAATGTTCACGCAATTGTTTTTAAAGTCTTCTGTAAATATAACAGTACCTTTAATTTTTTTTCCATCAAATACAGCTATAGCTTTAATGGGAGAATCTTTATTCATTTATATAATAAATATACAAATGAAAATTATTATTTAATCTTATTTACCTTCTCCTACAAGAATATTTCTTTTTATTAGTTTTTTGTTTTTTATTTTGTTTATTTTGTTTATTTCTTCTTGTTCTTCTTTTTCTTTTTCTTCGTCCTCCCTCTATTCTTGTCTCTTCACAAGGAGCAACTGGCCCACCAACTCCATTTGGGTTTATTCCTAGTGGTGTGATATCTTGTTGAATATATTCTTGTATTGTTTTTTCTACTGGAGTCATAGGCTCTCCGGCAACCAAATAAACATCTGGAGCACCAACACCACATAATGCTATTTTAGGCGGTGAATTTACCAACCTGTAAAAACATCTCAAAGTAACAATTGAATCTATTAATGAATTGTGTAGATTGTCTGATATCGGCATATACCCAAAAAATTTGTTGTATAATTCTTCCAATTTGGGTGGTTTGTCCCACCAACCAAATTTTGACTTTGCCTTTATTAGTGCTTTTTTTTCTTTTTGAGCTTTGCACATTGTGCAATATTTAGGTTTAGCGTCTAATAAAATACCATTTGTTCTAAAAAAAGAACCGTTACCAGATTCAAGTTGCAATCTATATAGTTCAGCCAATACCATTTTGTAATCATATTTTAAGTTGTGTGCAACCAAAGTAATATCTTGATTTAAATCTTTCATAAATTGTTCCAAAATCTCCCTTCTAGTTGCCATTAAATTTGGTTCTCCTGCTGCTTTTTTTGCAATTTGTTCTTGTCGTTTTTCTAAAGCACCTTTAACTGTATAATGTGTGCTAGGGTCGGCTAAAAATGCTTCAGCCATCCCCACAGGCATGTCTTCAACATATTTATTATACATAGAGTATTGGTTTGTAGATAAATTATATATAATGTAACTAAATTGAATAGTAACTGGCCACTGAGCTATAATTGAAGCCCACAATGGTTCTGATTCCTCTGGATTTCCTTCTAATTGAGATTCTACGTCTCTTGAAATTCTTGGTGGTAACCCAGTTGTTTCTGTATCAAATACTAATACAAGCGGAGACATTTCCATTATAATATATATAATATAGGTATATTATTATTGAACACATATTATATAATATATTATAATGGAAATATTTGTGTTATTTCATTAAATTTAAAAATTGAACTTAAATATTACGCAATTAATAATCTTAACAAACGAACAAATGGAGCATATTTTTAGACTCTACGATTTTAATGTTTATAATAAGAAAGATGATGGTAAAGAAGGTTCTAGTAGTGAAGAGGAAAATGGACCTAAAACTGATAATAGCAAATTTGTAATCCAAATGTTTGGTATTAATGAAGCAGGAGAATCGTGTTCCATATTGGTAGAAGATTTCAGACCATTCTTCTATGTTAAAGTTGGTGACAATTGGAGTCAACAAACAAAGGAACAATTCCTCACATTTATCAAAAAGAAACTTGGAAAATATTATGAAAAATCTATTAGTGATTGCAAAATCATTAAACGAAAAAAGTTATATGGGTTTGATGGTGGAAAAGAGCACAAGTTTGTCATGTTTCAATTCACAAATTTGCAAGCTTTTAATAAAACCAAAAACCTATGGTATAACCACGATCAAAAGTTAAGAGAAACAGGTCTTATTTATGCAAACGAATCCACTTATTTATATGAAGCAAATATCCCTCCTTTGCTTAGGTTCTTTCATATTAAAGACATTAGTCCATCTGGCTGGGTTGCACTACCAATAAAGAAAGCAATTGAAGTTAAAAGTGGAAAACAAACAAACTGCAAATATGAGTTTATTTCTGAAAAAAAGAATATTCTTCCATTGAACGAAAAGGAGACGCGAGTTCCTTATAAAATTTGTAGTTTTGATATTGAGGCAAGCAGTAGTCATGGAGATTTTCCAGTGCCAGTAAAGTCTTATAAAAAGTTAGCTACAAATATTATTGAGCATCTAGAAAAAACGGCAGAATTAACAAAATTAGAAATTGAACAGCTGTTGAGAAAAATTGTCATGAAAGCGTTTGGTTATTTGTCAAACGTAGGTCTTCATGATATAGACGTTGTTTATCCAAAAAAGGGAGAGCTTCCAAAATCTGAAGATGATGTCAAGCTAATGATAGAATCATGGTTGTCTTCAAAAATAGAAAATGAAAAACCATCTGCTGCAACTGATGATGATAATCAAATGACGATTGAAACTATGTTTGAGAATATGAATAATGAAGAAGAGGAAGATGCTGGAGGAGAGTTTTATCAAAAATCTAAAAGCAAGAAACCTATTTTAAAAAATTATACAGTTGTTGATTTGTTGTGCGACAAGACTTTGACACGAGAAGAGAAACTAAATGAACTAAACAAGTCATTTTCAGACAAACGCAGAGAAAACAGATTTCCGCAACTAGAAGGAGACAAAGTAACATTTATTGGTTCTACCTTTTTGAAATCCGGAGAAAAGGATCCTTATTTAAATCACTGCATTGTTCTTAATACTTGTGGGAATGTTCCCGTAGACAATTGTGAAATTGAATCATACAGCACAGAAAAAGAAGTATTATTGGCTTGGACAAAACTTATTCAACGTGAGAATCCTGACATTGTCATTGGATACAATATATTTGGCTTTGATTATGCGTTTATGTTTAATCGTGCTTTAGAAAATGACTGCATCGGAGACTTTTTGAAACTGTCAAAAAATAAAAATGAGATTTGTGGTGTAGATCCATTTACTGGAAAATATAAACTAGAAGAAACTAGCATTAAGATTGCAAGTGGTCAACATGATTTGAGGTATATTAAAATGAATGGTCGCATTCAAATTGATTTATACAACTACTTTCGTCGTGAAGAAAATTTGACCTCTTATAAGTTGGATTATGTTGCTGGACATTTTATTGGTGATTATATTAAATCGCTTGATAATAAGGGCGAGATAACAACCATTTATAGTGGAAATCTAACTGGTTTGCTAGAAGGAAGTTATGTTCACTTTGAGGAGATTGGCCACTCTACAGATTACTATTGCGATGGTGCCAAATTTTCAGTTGTATCTGTAAACAAGGAAGAAAGGTCTTTTGTTGTTTCTGGGAATATTGTTCCAGATATGAGCAAAAAGGTAAGATGGTGTTTGGCAAAGGATGATGTGACGCCAAAAGACATTTTCAGAATGACCAACGGTACTGCGGATGACCGAGCGGTTATCGCGAAATACTGTATTCAGGATTGTAACCTCGTTCATTATCTCATGAATAAGGTAGATGTTCTCACAGGATTCATTGAGATGGCAAAGATTTGTAGCGTTCCTATTAGTTTCTTGGTTTTGCGAGGACAAGGTATAAAGCTAACAAGTTATGTTGCAAAGAAATGCAGAGAAAAACGCACATTGATGCCTGTTCTTGAAAAGCTAGATAGTGACGATGGATATGAGGGTGCTATTGTATTAGACCCAAAATGCGATTTGTATCTTGATAATCCAATTGCGTGTGTAGATTTTGCGTCCTTGTATCCGTCTTCAATGATGAGCGAGAATTTGTCGCCCGACAGCAAGGTATGTACCAAAGAATATAATCTAAAGGGTGAGCTGATGACAGTTACCGGAGAAACGGATGCGTCTGGAAATCTTATTTACGACAACTTGCCTGGTTATGACTATGTGAATATTACATATGACACATTCAAGTATGTAAGAAAATCGCCATCTGCTGCGGCGGAAAAAATTAAATCTGGACATAAGATTTGTAGGTTTGCTCAGTTTCCAGAAGGCACAAGAGCAATTATGCCGTCCATTTTGGAGGAGCTTTTGCTTGCAAGAAAGACTACCAGGAAGTTGATTCCACAGCAAACGGACGACTTTATGAAAAATGTGCTTGACAAGCGTCAGTTAGGTTATAAAGTTACTGCAAACTCATTGTATGGTCAATGTGGTGCAAGGACGAGTACATTCTATGAGAAAGATATTGCCGCGTCAACAACTGCCACTGGTCGTTTGCTGTTGACTTATGCTAAAAAGATTATTGAGACTACCTATGGAAACCGGATTTGCGACACGAGCAAATATGGAAAGGTTCTAACAAAAGCTGAGTACATATATGGTGACACGGACTCTGTATTCTTTACATTTAACCTGCACACTCTAGATGGAATCCCAATTAGAGGAAAAGACGCATTGGAAATTACAATTGAATTGGCTCAAGAAGCAGGTCATTTAGCATCTAGTTTCTTGAAGAACCCACACGACCTAGAGTATGAAAAGACATTTATGCCGTTTTGCCTGCTTTCCAAGAAGCGTTATGTGGGTATACTTTATGAGCACGACCCTGAGAAAGGTAAACGTAAGGAAATGGGAATTGTTCTTAAGCGTAGAGATAATGCACCAATTGTGAAGGATATTTACGGAGGAATTATTGACATTCTCATGAAAAAACAAGATATTAAACAAGCGACCGAGTTCTTGAAGATGTGTCTAAAAAATATTGTGGATGAGAAATATCCTATGGATAAATTGATTATTACAAAATCTCTTAGGTCTGGATATAAGAATCCTCAGCAAATTGCTCACAAGGTTCTAGCGGATAGAATTACAGCCAGAGATCCAGGAAACAAACCAAGTTCAGGAGACAGAATTCCATTTGTGTATATTCATCATCCGAATAAGAAAGCGTTGCAGGGGGAAAAGATTGAGACACCAACTTTTATTAAAGAAAATAATCTCAAGATTGACTATTCGTTTTATATTACAAATCAGATTATGAAGCCGGTTCAGCAAGTATTTGCACTAGTTTTGGAAAAGATGTGGGATATGCAAAACAAAAAGTCAAAGGTTATAAAGTTGAGAAAAGACATTGAAATTCTGCGAAAGACTGCTCCACCGGAAAAGTTTGAAGATAAGCTGGAGTCTATGAAGAACAAGGAAGTGAAAGCGTTATTGTTTGACGAGTTCTTAAGAGAAACAAACAATCAAAAAACTGGCAACCAAGCGATGACAAAGTTCTTTAAGTAGGTTTTCCAGTAATATATATTTCGCGAGCTTATTTTTTCTACTTTAAAAATTGATTATAATATAAGAGCAATTTATTATATTATAAACAATGAAATCTAACGGCTTTGAAAACATAACAAAAATAATTAATAAAAAAAATGCACTCAAAGAATTGTCTGACAGCGAGTTTGAAGTATTATTGCCCAAGTTGGCTACAGAACTAGAATTGCATGGAATCCTATACGAGACATATACTGACGAGGAAATTAAAAAAGATTGGAAATTATTGCGAGAGAAAAAGATTGACAAGACGGTTACAAATGTTTCTGCAACTTCTGTGGCTGGGATGAAAATTATGCGAAAACATATGAGGCACTTTCACGAAGTCGCAAATTATAAAGGTCTCTCTGTAAAATCTTTGTGGAAGAAGACAAACCTGGAAAAGGCTATTCGCTTTAACCGAGCTCAACATTCAACACCTTATGCATCTGAGATTATTCGGTCGCTGTCATTTACAAATGGGATTGGAAAAGTAACAATGTATCGCCCATTAATGGCTAGAAATGTGGTTTCTTATTTTGATGCAAAAAGTGTATTGGATGTATGTGCTGGTTGGGGTGGCAGAATGATTGGTTCCAAGAGTGTGGATTTGTCTGGCATCTCGTACACCGGCATAGACCCTTGTGAAAAAACATATAATGCGTTGTGTGGAATTCGTGATGAGCTTGGTTTAACCGGGGTTACTCTTATTAATAAGCCAGCTGAGATTGCCCTAATTGAGATCCCAGTGGACATGAAGTTTGACATTGCCCTCACAAGCCCACCCTATTTCAATTTGGAAATTTATTCTGATGAAACAACACAATCAACAAAGTTGGGGGATTATAAGGCATGGATTGATAAGTTTTTGAGACCTGTTATTGTAGGAGTTATTGGCCGAGTAAAATACAGTTGTTGGAGTGTCAAGAATTTTAAGACAGATAAAAAATACAACTTGTTAGATGATGTTATTGCAATTCACCAAGAAAACGGTTGGAAACAATTGGATGTTGCATTTACCATGTCTAATAGCAAAAGACCTGGAAATAGCAGCGGTGCAGAAACTTCTTCTCCAAAAAAAACAGAAGAGGTTACTTATGTGTTTGTAAAAGAATAAAAATTGAAATGCATTTTATATTATAAAAACAAATCAATCATTAACTTAGTCATGCCTAGAAAAGCACCAGACATTTCAACCTGCCAAAGGATTTCTCCTGGAAATAACGACGAATCTTTGGTTGGTCGTCAAATAGCATTTAAAAACAACCGCAAAGAATGGTTCATAGCAAAAATTACAGGATTTACTTCAAATGGAATAAAAATATCTGGTTATGAAAAAACAAATAATCTTGAAAAAAGAGCTGTATATTTGCTCCCATTGTAAAAATTAATGTATGATAAATTTAAAAATTTTTATTTTTATTTTCTATTAGAAAAAAATTGAAAGCTTTTTATAATCTTGGTTTAAATTAAAGCCGAGACCATAACATTCAAAATGACCGATTCTAATGACCTAAGAAACCTAAACAATATTGAATTATTTATTAGCTCAAAACCGCCAGTGGATTACATTGAACCCATGTCTCCACCTGACCAGGAGTATGCGTCAAAAAAGATTGATGAATTCAAATGTGGTCCTTCTGGAACATTGTGTCCAGTTGGGTATTCTGGATACACATGCTATGCGTTTTACAAAAGTAAAAAGGAAAAAAATTATTTTGTTACATTTAGCAGAGGAAAGGTTTTGTGTTATGCGGAATTAGAGGACAAGTAATCGTAAAATTCCCTAACTTTCTTGTTTATAAATATTTTTGTCACATCAAATGATGACAAATATAGTCCTTCTAAACTTTTTACCCGAGATAATGCTACATATGTTTGACCGCACTCAAATATTCCACTTCCTACATCAATCTCAGCAACATCCATGGTCGCACCTTGCGATTTATGAATTGTAATCGCCCAAGCCAATATTAATGGAATCTGTGAAACTCCAGCACCAAGAATATTTTCACTCTCCCATACATGATAAGTCATAATCATTTCGTGTCCATTTCTATACTTAACAATAGGCAATCCTTGTTCTGTAAATTTTACAACAACTCCTTGACTACCATTGCAAATCATTCCACCGGTTGGAAGTTCAATATTAACTACACACATTACCTGAGCTCCAACTTTCAACTTTAAAACATCATTGCAGAGAACACTATTGTGAATATTTTTCAATTCTGCGTCTATCTGTTCTTGAGTAAATTTTGGAATAAGATGACCTTTTTCTTTTTCTAGTTCCTTCTCTTTTTCAGCAGTAGGTAAGTTTTTTAACATGCGAATTTTAAATTCAAACTCTGGAGAATCCAACTCTTTCATTTTACTTTCATTAATTGTATCTACTTTGCTTCTAATTGGAAACAATTTTGTTGGTTGTATTATTGATCCTTCTTCTGGTTTCTTTCCAACAAGACTTAAAAGCAATTCATTGCTGCTTTTTTTAACTCTACCCTCGCGAATCTGATTCAAAATTTTTGTATACACTTCATCCGTTTGTCTGAAAATTTTCTTTAGCTGAACAGTATTTTCCTTTGAAAATGTCTCGTTCCACAAAGGGCTTTCAAAACAAAATCTTACTGTATCTATTTCATCCTTATTTCCAACTGGAGGCAATTGATAAAAGTCTCCCAAAAAGATTACTTGAATTCCACCAAATGGTCTTGCATTATCTCTAATTGTTTTTCCAATAGCATTCAACATTTCAAATATCTTTTGGGACATCATGCTTACCTCATCAATCACCAGAACATCTACATTTTTCCATGTTTTTTGTTTGTATTTGTTCATTGAAACCTTTTTTACATTTATTCCAATTGATCCATTTCCCAAACCAATTCCAGACCATGAATGTATCGTTTTTGCTTTACACCCAATCAAAACTGCAGCACAACCAGTTAGTGCACAAACTTGAATGTTTAACTGTTTTTTGCGAGCATCAGATTGAATTTTTTTTATAAGAGTTGATTTTCCAGTTCCACCTGGCCCAGTAATAAATATGTTCTTTCCTTGAATATATTTATCAAATGCTATTTGTTGTTCTAGAGACAATTCCATTAAGTTAATTTACTATTTATATTTAACCTTTTATTTTATCAATTTTTAATTTTTATTAAGCCGCATAAACAAAAAACTTGAGAGCTCCAATAATGCTTTGCAAGAACTTTGCCTTTTGCTTAATGCTATAGGGGTCATAATCTTCATCCTTGGTATCGGCCTCATCCTCATAATCGCTGTCACTGTCAACGCTTTCCTTTTCATCCTCATAATCACTATCACTGTCATCATCATCACTAAATTCATCCGCCTCACTATCTACAACACTATTATCATCAACATCCTCATCGCTCTCATAAACATAATCGCTGTCATTTGGATCATCATTATCCTCCAAACTTTCTTCGTCCTCATCAACATCATCAGAAAAAAATACAGTATTTACACAATGATCTGGCTTAACAACTGGCTTAGAAACAGCCTGATGTTGCTTCTCACCAGAATTCCACCCCCTAACATCTGCCCAACTTTCTAGAATAAGTCCCTCCTTTGCCAATCGGTGCAAAATGGCATGCTCTCCACGCTTGTGCAACTTTGCAATACTCAAAATAGGCAACTGTTGCAACTCGTACTCATTGAAAAGTCTATTGACCTCGCTTGATCCCCATGGTTGTCTGTAACGCATACTCACTGTCATGATACTCTTATATCTCCTAGTATCTTTATATTATTTTCAAAATGTTTATCTAGTCTACTTGGGTGGCAGCGGGGGTGCCACCAATGAGGGCTAGTTTGGAGCAAACCCAAGTTCCCAACACAATCCACATGGCATCAATAGACTGAGCCCCTGAATTGAGAACCCACCTAATAGCTCTGCAATGCGGGGCTGATGCCAAAATAGGTGACATCAGAAATCCAAACAGCGACATGTGTGCACAGTAGTAGACATACAAGTTGGCTGAAATAAAGTGCAAAATCATCCACAAAATGTATAGCCCCGCAATGCTATTCACCGCCACTAGATAGGGCTTAGCCACCTTGAAGGCAGTCACAACCACATTTTCTCTCATCTCGGGCTTCTCCTCCCGTATATTCTCCTCAACGGACTCTTCCTCTTGGTCTCTCACTTGTGCTCTCGGCATTCTCCTGGTTGTCATGATTGACATTCAAAAGTTTCTGAAAAATTTTTCAATTTTTTTTACCGTCTCATAAAACCTTCAAATATAAATTGATTATTTGATGGGTCATAAAATAGTGAATTTTGCGACGGGTCAAAAAAAGTCCTTGTGCCACTACCTCCGGGTGGTTGTAATATATTATTCAATATTTCTTCGGTTATATTTGACAAAACATTTGTAACATTTTCACTAGTTATTCTTCTATTATTTTGATTTAAATTTCGTCTAGTTGAATTACTTATTCTCTCGTTGACATTACTTGTAGAGGTTGAAGGAGTATCTTCTTTTGTTTCTTCAAATGTTTCTTCTTCCTTACTCTCTTCCTCATTTCCAGGTTCAGTTTCTCTGTGTCTTTCTTCTCTTGTAGAAGAAGGTAGAGGTGGAGCCCGATAATCTCTTATGTCATATCTGCATACAGGACACCTTACATTTGATTGAAACCAAGAATCAATTCCACTTGGAGTAAAAATGTGTCCGCAATGTAATATTTGTGTAACGCTACTAGTTTCATCAAATCTCTCTAAAGTAATTGGACAACTGTTGTTTATTGGGGTTGTTATTTCAGAAAATTGTAGAATTCTCGTTGAATTCTCTATTTGGGTTCTTGTTGGTGCCACAGTAATATTATCATAAAATGAACGCCAAAGATTTGCAGCATCTTGATTGTTTGGGTTTCTAAGTCTCATAAAATTTGTCAAATCTAACAAATAAGGAACTCCTTCAATATAAACAACTCTTGAATTACTTGAGGGCAACTCAATATTTGGATTTCTATTTTGATTTCTATTTTGATTATTTCTTCTATTAGAATTATTTTGTTGTCGGAAATTCGTAAAATTTTCAGTAAAATTTCTATTTGAATGATGCGAATGATTGTGAATGGGGGAAACTCCAATAATTTGGTTTATATTACCTCTTATTTCGCTTTGTAAGTCATATAATGCATCCATTTGTCTCGTTGTGTGATTATAAAAATTAATATACATGTCTAACAATAATCTTTGATCATAAGTCAACTCAAATTGTCTGTTTTGTCTGTTACCTTGAGACATATACTTAATATATATTATTATAAATGTGTTTAAATGTATATTTGTATATATAAAATAATACAATGACTTTTGACAATTACAAGAATAGAGGATTAAGCGGATTGGCAAATCTGGGCAACACCTGTTTTATTAATTCTTGCATGCAAGTTCTTTCTCACACGTATGAATTAAATAATTTTCTTAATGGGGGTGCATATAAAAAAAAGTTAAAAAACAAGTATGATTCTGTTCTACTTATTGAATGGGATAATTTGAGAACCTTGATGTGGAGTGAAGATTGCACCGTTTCTCCAGGAAAGTTTATTAAAACTATTCAAAAAATTGCACACGTTAAAAAGGCAGATTTATTTACAGGTTATGCTCAAAATGACTTACCTGAATTTTTATTATTTTTAATAGATTGCTTTCATACTGGATTAGCACGTGAAGTTAATATGAGCATCAATGGTTCAGCTTCATCTGATACGGACAAAATGGCAGTTCAATGCTTTGAAATGATTAAAAAGATGTATTCAAAAGAGTATTCAGAAATATGGAATTTGTTTTATGGAATACATGTTTCACAAATTATTTCATTGGAAACGGGAGAGGTATTAAGCACTTCTCCTGAACCATATTTTATTATAAATTTGTCTATACCTGAAAATAACAAGAGTCCGAGTTTGCAAGATTGTTTTGATTTATATGTAAATGGAGAAACTCTAGAAGGAGAGAATGCGTGGTACAATGAAGAAACAAATAAAAAACAGAATGTTCAAAAGAAACTAATATACTGGAGTATGCCTTCAATTTTAGTAATTGATATTAAACGATTTAATCATAAAAATCAAAAGAATCAAATGTTGATAACATTCCCTTTAGAAAATTTTGATTTATCTAATTATGTAATTGGTTATAAAAAAGAAAGTTATGTTTATGATTTATATGGAATTTGCAATCATAGTGGGGGTGTTCATGGAGGGCATTATACAGCATTCGTAAAAAATGCAAATGGTAAATGGTATCACTTTAATGATACTTTTGTTACAGAGGTTGCAAACTTGCAGGATTTAATAACGCCAAAAGCATATTGCTTATTTTATAGAAAAAAAACAATTCAATAATATATATATGGACGCCAACACAAGTTCAACAATAGAACCAGAAAGTATGTATAATTATATGAATGGGTTATTAATGGACCCAACGGTATTTATTATATTAGTGTTTGTGGTTATAATTTATATTATTATTTTTGTTTCTTTAGGAGATTCATCAAAACCTTCTGCAATAACCACCACTCCCACTAATTCTGGTTTAGAAGGCTCAACAAATTTGATAATTATGATTGTAGTTGCCATATTAATAGTTTTAATATTATTTAATGCGTTGCAATACTTTTTCAGCATTGACATTATTGCATCTATTAAAAATTTATTTACTCCACAAAAACAATTAGACATTACTATTAATCAAGACATTAGTAACCCGTTTGATCTTTCTTTTAATGATACTTTGTTTAGCAATGATAATAAAAATGGTCAACAAGTGTTTAACGTGCCCGGGAATTATTATGGATATGAACAAGCTCAAACGTTATGTAAAGCTTATGATTCTCGTTTAGCCACGTATGATGAAGTTGAAAATGCTTATAATAAAGGCGGAGAATGGTGCAATTATGGCTGGTCTGATGGTCAAATGGCTTTATTTCCTACTCAAAAAGTAACTTTTGATAATTTACAAAAAATAGCTGGACATGAACACGACTGTGGTCGTCCAGGAGTTAATGGAGGTTATATTGCAAACCCAAATGTCAAATTTGGTGTAAATTGTTTTGGATATAAACCCAAAATTACAAGTGAAGAAGAGGAAATGATGCAGAATACAACTCCTTATCCTAAGACAGAAAAAGATGTTATTATGGAAAAACAAGTTGACTTTTGGAAAACTAAGATAGATGACATATTATTGTCTCCATTTAACTATTCAACTTGGAGTAAAGTTTAAAATGCTATTTGTTTCTATATATTTTAACAATATATACAAACTCTAATTAGATTGCGTGAGTGAGTTTTTGTTTTTTTGTTTTTCCAGACGATACTACATTTGTGCGTCTAGTTTTTCGTGATTTGGATCCGCCTTCTAATTCAACCATTTTCAATAACTTTTCATGAATATCTTCTCCAATGGGTTCAGGTTCTACTGCCTTTTGGATTTTAGAATCATGGGCATCTCCGCCAAATTGTTTTCTATTAAATTGAGCAAGTCCGGCCGGAACAGCTAAATCCTTAAATAAATCTGATACACTTCCCCCACCGGTTTGCACGCTAGAATTTTTTGTTATTAATGCTGGTTCTCCTTTTTGCATTAAAATAGAATTTACTGTAAACCCAGCACTTTGAACTGTTCCATTAGATTTATTAAAAACCATATCATCTTCTTCAAAAATAGAGGGTGTTGCCATATATACATTATAAGTATATAAATTAATTATTGGAAATCCGCTTTATTTCCGGAACTACTTTAATCTCTCTATGTTGTTTTAAATACTCAACTATCTGCTTTACTTGCGTCTGGTTTTTTATAACTTCTCCTAAAGATTTTTCAACATATTTAAATGTTAATGGTGAAGAAACTTTAGTGTTAACAAATCTAAGCTTACCATCGCTGATTTGCACTGTTGCGTTTCTCAAGTCATGTTGTTCAACATGATGTGTTATATTTTCACCCAATTTATTTTTTTTCTCTCTTAGTTCATGAATCTTATCATTCAAAAGTTTGATTTGGTTGTCAATTGAAACCCATTGTTGTATGTTCTGTTCAAAACTCATCGTAGTTTTATAATATAAAACAATAAAAAATAAGTAAAAAGTTGAGTTATTTAATAATAATAATTATTATGATGTTTTCTGGAGAGAATGTCTTTTCAATTGGACACAGAAAAAATAATTCAATCCCCTTAAATGATTCTAAAAGAAAAACGGTTGGCAAGACTATTTTATTTACTAATGCGAGAGATGAGAAAAATATTAGAGAATGGGTTGCTCATCACTTGCTTCTAGGGTTCAACTTAATCTATATTTTTGATCATAAATCCAAGATTCCTTTAAGCCAAGAATTAAATATATTTAAAAAGGGGGTAATTGTTGAGAGATGTGAAATGGAAGGGCCAATTAAAATGCAACTTATGATGAAAGCTTCACAAATTGCTACAGGAGCGGGTGCCGATTGGATGCTATATTTAGATGCCGATGAATTTTTAATTTTAAATGCATTTCAAAATGTCAAGGAGATGTTGAAATACTATTTATTTGCCGATTCTATTGCAATAAATTGGCTTATGTTTGGTACAAATAATCACAAAAAAGAACCTGAATCAGGGCTAATTATAGAAAATTATACTAAATCCGATTTGACTCTTGATAAACATGTTAAAAATTTTGTTAGACCGTCACAAGTAATAAATGCTATAACACCTCATTATTTTGTTATTTCAGAACCAACCAGAATGTTGTCTATAAATATGAAACCCATGCAATTTTCAAAGTCATTTAATGAATGGAGCGTTCCTTATAATAAGTGTGCGGCATTTGTAGCTCATTATGTATTTCAGTCAGAGGAGTCTTATATCAATAGGAAAATTAATTTGCCAAGAGATGATAATAGTCTGTTTAGAAAAATGGAAGAAAACATTCATGCCAAACACAATGAAGTTGAAAATTTGTCAGTTAAAAATAAGTATGCAGAGAGAATTAGTATTTTATTAAAAAGTTTATTGTAATTTTGTATTTTGTTCTTTGTCAATAATGACCTCTTTGGCTACATTTCTAATTATTTTATTATAATGTTTTTCATCCTCTTCTTTTGTTGAGCCACCCATGGAGTGTATAACAATTTGATGGTAATCCATGTGTCTTTGAGAGTCATAATCATCGGATTCTGGATTTTTCTCTCTCCATTCATTTATTTGTTTAAAGTTTTTTGCAGCAATGTATTTAATAGCTGTTTTCATTTTATTCTTTTCATCATTGTCCTTTTCCCAAGAGTCTTTATCCTTAACATATAAAACTTCTCTCTTCAAGTCACTACAATGAACTGGTCGCTTAAAGACATCAAGTTCTTTGAGACCTCTAATAAATAGTTTTGAGATGCCTTCAGTGTATCCTAGACGGCCAACCATATCCAAATCGGTTGTATTTAATTGAAGTTGATTGATAAAATCCATAATATTGAGGGCATCTTTGCACTGTTCGTTTAAGAAAAATTGCAAGTTAAAATTATTTGTATTATTAGTTGTATTATTAATAGTAGTTCCAACTTTACTAGCTAGTTCAACAATTTGTTTGTTCTGTTCAATAATGAGTTCTTTAAACTCTTGGTTTTGTTTAAGTAATTCAAGAATAACATTATTAGATTCTTCTGTCGGTTCTTTTTTAATGATAGTACATTTTTTTTTGTGTAACCATAAACCGTTTCTAGATGTATATTCTTTGTTGCAATTTTCACACGACACTTTTGGACATTGGGTTTTTTGGGACATTTCTGTCAATAAATTGTCACATTCTGTCACTTTCTCCCGTTTTTTGTGTTTTATGGTGTCAAGGTGTCTTTCATAATCTTTTTTATTACACGATGAATAGTCACATGTTTTGCAAAAATATTTAGGGGTTTTTTGGGCGATTTTTGTCACGGACATGTCTCTAAACTAGTGACAGAAAAAATCCCTAAATCCTTTTCCGAAAAAAGTATAAAAAAATTATGCTAACAATTTTAGAATGATTTTTTTGGTGAGTCAGAGCATAATGGTCTAAATCGGGTTTTGGAAAACTTGTTTTCGGTAAAGTCCCTGGGTTTTTGAAAAATGGACATTTTTTTTGTCCATTTTTGGATTTCTCGAACACTTTCATGAAACAAGAAAATCCCAAAAATAGATATTATCTTTAAAGTAACTTAAAGAAATTGGCCACGCTTCTTTAAATTGTTTTAGAGAAATATATTAAAATATCTGGGGTTTATTATTTATATTCAAAATAAAACCCTTTTGTATGAGTTCTTTCCTTTCTTAAAACCTTGCTTATTAAACTTTCTTGCAATTTTAATTCATTTGCGCACTGTCTTATAGAGCTAAACTCTTTAATTATATTTTTATCTGTATTATTGTCAAATTGAATAATGCATCTTTTATTTGGATTTAAACCAATATCATATGCATGTTGAACATTTTCTTTATTTGTTACCCATTCAAGATTATCTACTCTATTATCCAATGTATCACCATTTTTATGATTTACTATAGTTTTTTTAATATCATTGTTATCAATAAACGCATTGGCAACAATATTGTGTATTTTAATTTTTTTATATTCGTAATAGCCTTTGGAATTACCATTTTTTTTGACAATAGTAAATTCGTCCTTTATCGTGTATTCTTTAAATATACTTTTAGAACCCTCGTTAAATCCACTTTGTTGTTTAACGGGTATTCTTAACCTTCCAAAATTTGAAATATAATGATAATAAGTTGAGCTCTCTAAAACTATAGAAGGTATAAATGTTTCACTAACTTGTCTCCATTCTTCATTCTCAATATTTAAATTAACATTTTTATAAACCCAGAAAAATCCATAGCATTCGTTTTTTTTTGATATTGATTTTTTGACAATTTGACCCAAATTTCTAGTTAAATCTTTTAATTGTTTTTTATTTTTATCTTTAGTTAGAACATTATTTTCGTTAAAATTTTTTATAATCCATTCGGCGCATAAAGCATAAGACTTATATGTTTCCAAAATTTTACCTTCTTTGTCAGTTCTTTCAATAACGTGAGACCCATATCCATTTTGTTGGTTTTTAACAAACCCAATATTATTAGCTTGTTCTTTATAAGTTGCCCATCTTAAATTTGAAACATTATTGTTTGTTTTTTCTTTTCGGTCAATGTGATCAACAGAAGGTTTGTTTTCAGGGTTTGGAATAAATGCTTCTGCCACCAATCTATGACGATGTTTTTGTATTATTTTTCCGTCTTTTGTTAAACCATTACGAATATAACCATCTTGGTCAATTGTGTCTTTTAAAAATTTTTCTTTTTTGTATGGAAATGAGCTTTTTAATCTTCCACAATTGCTAACATAATAATGATTGAAATCTGTTATATCTTTCCACTCTTCTTCCATTTAATAATTAATATAAAAAATCTAATAAATTTTTCAATTTTATAAATAATGCTAGTTTAAACATTTTTATTCATTCTTTGCCATTCGGCGTCGCATAATCGGCCATGGCTCATAGCTAGCTTGAAACTTTTCAAATGCTTTGTCATATGCGTCGCTTTCCTCCAATAAGCCATTCTTTTCTAGTTCTTCGCACTCAGGAGATGAGGAAAAGTCTTGTTCCATCTGCTCCCAATATGGGTCATAAGGATTATCATCAATATACTTGTCGCATTGTTGACAGCATCCAACGCTATCTACATCCCGGTAATCGCCGATATAGTTTTTGCAATTGGGCTGCCCGCCTCTGCACTTTTTTCTATATACACGCTTTTGCTTTTGTTTTTGCTCCATATCAAATTACATTATTTGATATAAAGTTATAGGAATCAATTTTTTATTATTTTGTTTTTTCTAGAGGAATTTCGTTGTTAGTTGAATTTTTTTCTTCTATTTTTTGTAGTGCGTATTGCCCACAAGGACCACAATGGTCTTCATTTGATAAATCTACTTTTTTATTCGTTTTAATATTGCAGTAATCTATATTCCATCTTCCCACTGGTTTTGGTAACTCCTTAGGAAGCATTTTTTTTATAATTGTTGTTAGATATTTCATAATATATAACAACTGTTGTTATTTTTAAGCATTTTTATTTTATTTTATAAAATGAGTGTTTAATGTTTGCGGTGCTTGCGAGTCTTGCCACCAATCTTGGGGACAAAGCTAGAGAAACCCTTTCTCTTGGAGTAACGGTTTTGGGCAGCCCATAATCCAAAAGGCACTAAAGCAGTGCTGAGGACTTGGCCCCAGTATCCGCCTCTCTTGGTGCGGCGTCTCTTGCCACCATTCATGTTGCCAGCACTTTGGGGTAAAGATGCAGGAATTCTGGTGTTTTGGCCTTGAAGACCAACAATCTCATTACCGTTGGGCAAGTTGGCTCCCTTAAACACATTGTCGTATTGCTGGTCACCAGTTCCAACAGTTGCCTTAACAAAACTGGCTGCGCTAGAATATTGACCAGGGGAAGCAGCGGCTTGTCCTCCACGGCGTTTACGGCGTCTGCCACCGGCTAAAGCCATGGAAGCGGACCTGGCTCTGCTTCTAGAAAGATTCAAGCTTTGCTTTCTCTTACGGGAACCGCCAGTTGTTCCGGAGCTAGTTGTCAAAGGATTAGTCATTGAACTTGTAGTGCTCATTATATAGAATAATGAGAAAAAATATTAAAAGATTTTTGAAATCAAACTTTTATTACGCAACATTAAAACCAATAAAGTTAAAATTGCTAAAATCATTACAAAAATTAAAAACACAAGAAACAATGTAAGATAAATATATGGTTTAACAAAATCAAGTATCATTTGAATTATTGGACTACAAAAGGTCTTCAATTCAGTTTTTATGTCTTCTCTCTTTAATATGTCTAAACATTGTTGAATAATTGGCTCCTTCATAATTAATTAACAAATATATAATTTACTTACAGAATTTTTTGAATATTTTTGCGTGTTATTGTAGTATAATTTTTCTTAAGAACAACTAATGGAGAATATTTTTCAACCGAATGACAAGTTTGATTTTTCTTTTTTGTCTTTAGCACATCCCACTGGAATCCAAGGAGGAGCATACTTTACAAAAATACAAATGCACAACAAACCTCTTTACATTGAGACTCCAAAATCTTTAACAAGACAAGGGTTTGTTAAGAACGGAAAAAAGATTTATTGTGATTTAATGTTTGATAACAATGACCAAGAATTCATACATTGGCTAGAAAGCCTTGAAAATAAATGCCAAGAGTTAATACACAGCAAAGGTGACTCATGGTTTGAAAGCAAACTGGAAATAAATGACATTGAGAGTGCATTTTCATCTCCTATAAGAATATACAAGTCTGGAAAATATTATTTAGTAAGAGTTAACGTTAAAGTTAATTACAATACAAATATACCTAGCATTAAAATTTACAACGAAAATGAAAACCCTATTACCATAGATGATGTCACAACGGAGAACTATATGATATCTATTTTAGAAATTCAGGGTATAAAATTTACAAGCAGAAATTTTCAAATTGAAATGGAATTAAAACAAGCCATGGTGTTAAGCACCGAAAAAATCTTTGAAAGTTGTTTGATTAAGACAAGTTTAAAAACTAGTAAGCCTCAAGAAACGCAAATAGAAAATATAGTTTTTAAAGCAAACACTATGGAAAATTTAGAAGAACCGGAACAAATTTTAGAACATGAATCTGTTTTAGAAAGTCAAGCAGTTGTTGCTGAACCAAAACTATTTAGTGAAAACTCCAACATTGAGGAATCTCAAAAACCGGATATTGTTGAAAGTGTAGAAAACAAACCAGAAGAAAATTTGAAAAACGAAGACAGCTTGGAATTAAATTTAACAGAGGTAAATCTTGATTCCGATTTAGATAATTTAGAAACAATTACCTTGAAAAAACCAAATCAAGTTTATTATGAAATTTACAAAACTGCAAGGAAAAAGGCCAAGGATGCAAAAAGAACCGCTATCATGGCTTTTTTGGAAGCTAAGAATATTAAGAAAACTTA
>Ga0209296_1000330_pt1 | contig 40273 bp, 20 predicted proteins | sample S_130206_EF_Meta_FD_187319 | JGI IMG/M metagenome (GOLD analysis project Ga0209296, IMG submission 187319) | Freshwater microbial communities from Lake Simoncouche, Canada to study carbon cycling - S_130206_EF_MetaG (SPAdes) (version 2) | ecosystem: Environmental > Aquatic > Freshwater > Lake ... | reverse complement strand
ATGCATCTGCAGGCCATGGCCAATTCTGAATCATAGGTTTCATATGCACCACTCGAGGAAAATCTAAATCATAGGATATAACATCAGTGATATCCAAAATTTTTGCAGCTAGAGCAAATGCTTCATCTGTTCCTAGTATCTTAGGCTTGTGTTCTGATAAAAACATATTAGCAAACTCCACAGGGTTTTTAATTATGTCTCTACCAAGATTAAAAAATTCTTTAGCTAACTCGCTGTCCTTTTTAAAGAACGTATAGAAGCTGTAAAGATTAGGTAGTTGATTTTTTACAAATGCTTTGCGATAGTATTGATCAGTAACTGTTTCGCCTCTATAGGTAAAGCTCTTGTTTGCGATATATAATTCACTGTTTTCGATAAAATATTCAGCCCAATGGCTGTAGTCTCTCAAGAACAGCATGTCTGCGTCCAAACATACTGTGTTATCGAAAGGACTAAGTTGATCCATCCACGATCGACCGTCCCAAAATGTTTCTTGATCCCATTCTATGACATGATCAAACACCCAATCGCTTTTGATATTCTGTAATTTTTGTTTGTTGTCTATGACTAATGCAACTTGATCAAACCCCGGGCGCTGTGTATTTTTTATACTCAATGCCAGTCCATAAGCTAATTGCACATAGTCGATGGTATCGTGTTCAGCTACTATAATTAGATAACCAAATTTCATACAAGTTCCATTAATTTTGAGATATTTCTTACTATACTCTGTTTATTCATGATGTGTATGTCTGTGTTCTTGAGAGTGGCTGCACAAAAGTTTGCATCTAATTTATGAGATACCAACACTGTGAGTTTATCTTGATCTACATCATGTAGTATATCTTTGTCTAACAGGGTTAGGACTGGCGGTAAACTTAGTGTATCTATGTTTTCAAAACCATCTAAAATATGTTTGGCTATACTGAATGCAACGTCATTTCTATATTGTTTTGAGTCAAATCTATATGTATCAGCGAAGTATTGGTAGTTGTCTAGTATGATCTGAACAAGATCAAAAAATAATTTAGTATACGAATTCTTTGTAAACATCACAGTCGTAGCCCAATACAATTTAGTTCCTACTTCTGATATGTACCTGTCACAGTAGCCCAGCCTGTTATTATCATAAATGTCATTGATGCTTTCACCTATTAATATATCGTTGTCGACATCCCAATATTCTCCAAGAGTCTTTGAAAATATAAAAAAATCTGCATCTATCATCAGAGTTCTATCGTAGGGAGTTTGTTTCCAGGCAGAATATCTGTTGCCATTCATAAAGGTTACTGTGCTGTGATCCACACCATCATGCAGTCTACGATAATTATTTGCTGGAGGCCTTGGTACGATAATAATGTTTTCAAATACTTCTTGTGCTTTATCGTATATCTTTGATTCGTGCATCCAATCAATCGTGGATTGATCAGTGACTAAGGAAGCAGGTACTTGTAGTTGTTTTTTAGCTAGACCACCAGCCACAATACTCATCAGAGCGTAATCCACTGACCTATTATTATGAGCATAGATTAAAATACCTTTGGTCATTGTGCTAATAGCTTTTCAACAGATCTACTTTTTTTAAGACTTTGATCAGCTTCAAAATATTCGTTAGTGGCTTCAAAGTATCTAGAAAAAATCTCATCTCTAAACTCTTCTAGATTGGGGATAAGAATAGGATTTTGATTAGAATCTAACAATACCACTGCTGTAGTTCTACCTTTGAGGATTAAGATTTCTACAAATGTTAACAGAGTCTGATTGATGTGAAAAAGTCCGCCCTGAAAACCAAAAGTTAATTTGGCAGCATTTTTTTCTTTAAGGACTTTTTTCTGAATTGAAAATGTTTGCTTGTAGTTGGCAAAATCCAGAGCCTGTTGAAGTTGCTCTTGCATGTTTTCTCCTTGATTATCTGCGCACTTTATTTAGTGGTCGATAACTATCTTGAGAAAATTTACGGTGCTATGGCGCTGGTTGAAATGGTTGGTAATGTAACAGCAAAGTTTCCTGTGCCTAGTGGGATGAGTATGCCGGTGGCATACAAGGCTGATACCGATACTGTGAACGTGCCGTCTACAGAATCAGTGTAGTCTGGCACAGGATTTGAAGGATGTTGACCTGGATCTACATAATTGTCAACAAATTCTATGTGCCATTCACCTTGGGTAGCTGATCCGCTGGAATTAGAATTAGATACAGCATCGGTGGTTCTAGCATAGATTTTATAACTGTTTGACCCATAAGGGGATGATCCAGATAGTGAGTACCATAGCTGCCTTGTGTTGGAACATCTAAACCAATTTTGTCCGTCATTAGGAGCTACCCCTGCAGAAGGTGTTTGAGCAGCAAATGTGCGTGTACCGGCTACGCCTAGAATTGAAGTCCAAGCATTGTTCTGACCACTACCTGTGCCGCCTGAACGAGAAGCTGTGATTCTCAGTTGACCACCACTGTTCCAAAAATGCCTAGCGGCGGCAGCAGTAGGCCACGTGGCTGTGATTGTACAGGTAATAAGGCTGGTCCAGCTAGTTCCGTATATTCCAGGCCAGGTGGTCGAAGATGGGGCATATGACTGCACTGCAGATTGACTGCCTGCTACTGTAAATCTGTTGGCATTGATAGTGGAAACTAATGCGGTATAGCTGGATACTGGAGATGTTGTGGCGTTGAATTTAATCACATCGTTTTCTGCCACAGACACTGGGGTAGGCGCTGTACCAAATATATGGGTATGTGCATTGATAATATCGTTGCGAAGCTTGGTAATTTGAGTTGCTGTGACTTTGGTTCCCTCTGATACCGCAGAACTAATCACAGTTTGACCCCATCCAGAATCAGCTGTACCTGTGCCTATAATATTGGCAAGCGGACCTCTGATATTGTTGTAATCTGTAGCGGTGATTTTGTCATTTACAGCCATGTATTGTCTCTTAAATTATCGTGTATTTAAATTTTCAACTGCCAGATATAGCTGAAAGTGAATAAACCGGGCTAGTAATAGCAAAAGAGCCGGACGGTAATAAGCTACCAGATGCTTTGAGTTCAGTCACGTCAATGCTTAACGTTCCGTCCACACTGTCACCGGGCGCCGGTGGTCCTAGATCTACATAGTCGTCGGCTAATGTTGCTCGGATAGTCAGTACTGTGGCTGTGCCAGTAGAGTTGTCAGCAACATCTGTTTTGGCTTCTAATCTAAAGAAATTAGCAGAATATGCAGTACTTAAAGATCCTTGATAATAGGTTTGATAACTGTTAGTTAATGTGTAATAATTTATCAGAGGATTAGTGTCGGCGCCAAAAGATTGTATGCCTGCCGAAGCAAGAAATTGCACCCATGCATTATATTGCTGAGAACCCGAGCCACCGGTTAATGATGCTGACAATCTAACTTTACCGCCACTATTGAAAAAATATCTAGCCTGGGCGCTGGTTGAAAATGTAGCTGTTAGTGTAAGACTAACAGAAGTTGACCACGCTGTAGAATAAGTAGCTGTGCCTTTAGAAGATATAACAGATTGTGAACCGTCTATTTTAAATCTATTTGCTAGAGCTGTTTCTAAAAGAGTATCATAATTACTATTAGGTGCAGCTGCACCAAACCCAATAGGATCTCCAACATTTACTGTTACAATGCTTGGAACTACTCCGTCTTGGTGCAGTCTTATATTAACAATATCGTATCGTAATAAATCCCATTGTGCTTTGGTAATCGTGTTGCCGGTGAACACATCTGAACTCTGCACAGTTTGACCGTAGCCTAGTGTGCCAGAGCCTGTGCCAATCATTGATTCTGCTTTGTTTTGTATGTCTACATATTGTGCAGCAAAGACGTTGGTTCCTAAAGTCATTATAACACCAATGCTTCTATTACGCTAATGCTGTCTGAACCTGTTGACTCTAATGCCACTGCAAATACATTGGCATAATTGCCGTGTGCTGCAATCGCTGCGCCTCTAGGACCAGCTACTAACCGATCGCCCTTTCTAACTGAACCATATACCTTGCACGGTACACGACCTTTTAGAGCAATGTAAGTGCCACCTTGTAACTCACTGTTCATCATATAAGCTGGGTTGGCAGATACTATTCCAATAGCACGGGTGTTAACATCTGCAGCAGTGACTTCTTTTTCACCGCCTACCATTACCACTGTGCCGACTTCGTATTCTTGATCGGCAAGATATTTTTCAGCTAGGTCAGCATATCGAGCAGCTGTGGCTGTGCCATTAAAGATATTAGCTGTAATGTTACCGCTGACATCTCTTGCAGCTATGCTGTAAGCAGTGGCTGAGAGTCTAGCAGTTCTGTACTGGGTACTAGCAGTGCCATCTGCCCATGCTGGATCAACTCTAGCATCAGTACGGTCAATAAAAGTACGATCTACTTTGTCTGCTATTCCTACGAATTGATTGGCTAATATGTTGCCGCTGGAATTACGTATAGCTATTGTAGATATTGCTGAGCCTGGCACCGTGGCGCTGGAAGCTAATCCGTTTAGAGTGCCGGCATCTGCGGCAGTGGCAGCTGATCCAGTCACTGATCCAGTCAAAGTTCCTACAATATTAGCACCAGCAAACCCTATCTGTTTGGTAGCAGCATTGATCATAACATCATTGTCATTGGCTAACACGTTGCCTTTGTGACTGCCAGTGGTGTTGCCTGTAACCGCACCTACCAAAGAACCAGTGAATGTAGTAGCGTGAACATTGCTCCATGCTAGTGTTGTAGATCCCAACGTGTAAGCACCACTAACTCCGGGGACTAATCCTGTTGATTTCACAACAGCTATATCTCTTTCATCTGTAGTTTCCGTAACTGTAATTCTGAATGTGATGTCGTTACCAAGACGATTTTCGACAACGACATCGTTGCCACCTTCTATACGGATTCTTAGATCGTTGCCATCACCCACTTGCAGACCGGGATCTTTGAAACTAACTTCTGACGTAAATGAGCTTTCACCTGTTTTGATGTATTGATCGGCTGTGAAACCTCCTAGTCTAGCTGCATTACTTGATGTGCCCCAAAAGGTAAAATCGTCAGTGGAAACACCAGTCTGCGATCTAGCTAATGTAATTCCTTTCTTAACCACAGTAAAATCATCTATGGCATTTTTACTATTGTCAAGTGTAAACGCAGTTTTACTAACTATTGCTATGGTTTTGCTATCTGATATAATCTTTAATATAGTGTGTGGGCCTTCTGCGGTACTAATGGTTCCATATACCACTGCTGGACTGATAGTTGAGGTGCCTAAATCCGGGCTGGATATCGGCCCGATCAAGGTGAATTCTGTGCCAGTATATGTGTATAGTTGTTTGGCACCCGTGTCCCACCAAAAATCACCGGCTACTAACCCACTGGGAGCGGATGCGCTGGCTTCGGCGCCACCGGCTACTTTGAATCTAGTCCCGTCATAGAATTTGAGTTTTTTAGTAGCAGTATCAAACCATATTTGCCCAGTAACAGATTTAGGAGGCGCTGTGGTATTAGCAAAGTTTTCTAGTAGATGCACAAAATTTTCGTTTTGTACTTCACCGTAACCTGCATAATTCTTACCTACTAGTCGTAGATCTGTAGTGGTGTCGATTGTGCCGTCAGCTACCGACGTTAAAAACACACCGTTAAATTTATTGACTTCATATGCCATTCTGTTAACCCCTAATATCTTGTATTTATTACTGTCATACTACACGAGCTGCTGCGGCTTCACGCTGCTGTTCAAGTTGTATGTACTCTGCATCTGATAAACTGGTAGCGATATTCAATGCTTTCTGCCTAATATGCCGCAAAATCTTCCAATCTGTGCTGTTTAAAAATTCTCGTTCTTGTCCGTTGGCAACATCTGCGGCTCGTTGTGCTGTAACTCCAGCTGCGACCGCAGTAACAGTTCTGCTAACAACATCAAAATAATGTGTTTGCGCTGCTATTTGGGCAGCTTGTGCATCTGTGATTTCTATCATCGTAACAGAACTCGGCACATTAGGCTGATAATTTAACACGCTAACTACTAGATTATTTTCTATACAAACATAATGCATGATTAACTCCAAATGGCCAAATAGTTTGCTGCCGGGGTGCTTCGTTGTTCTGTGTTCTGCACGTAGACTCTGATCCTATCACCAAGATAAGAATATGTACATCTAATCGAATCATTGCCATCGACTCCACCTGCATAATGAACCACATGGATAGACGGAATAAATGCTACAATATTTGCCATACTTTTACCTGCTGGAGGAAACACATCAAAAAAGTTTGCACCGTCATTGAATGATCCGACCTGATTTGTGTATCCCGATGTGCTATATTGTGCTCCGCTGACAATAGTATACTGCGGCAATCTGCTGTCTACATATGTTTTAGTGGTAGCGTGATTTGCGTCCACAGGAGCACCAACCAATGTTAGATATCCTGTCATGGTGCTGCCAGCTAATGCTACTTTGGTAGCATCAGTGGCTATGATTGTTATATCTTGTGTGCCATTAAATGACACTCCGTTGATGTTTCTTGCAGTTTGTAATTGTGTCGCGGTAGAAGCATTACCTGTAACCGCACCTACGAAATTAGCTGTAATAGTGCCTGCCGCAAAATTGCCGCTGGCGTCACGTGCTACAACTTTACTAGCAGTATTAGTTGAGGTAGCATCTACTGAAATTGTCGCAGGAAGATTGCCGTTGAATACACTTAAACTACCACTAGTAGTGGTGTTTATTAAATTCAAATAACTACCTTTAGTTAGAGATTCTTGTGCAATCGCCTGCCAAGCCAGCCCACCGGCCTGTGCTGTTAGAACAGTTCCTGGAGATCCAAGGCCTAGCATAGCAGTGGTATTTGCTGCTGATTGATAAGGAATAGCTCCTAGTCCTCCACCCGGAAGATTTGTAGCTGTGGTTGCTAGAGTAGCTGTGGTGGCGTTGCCAAAAAAGTTGTCGGCATACACCCCTGCAAATTTGTATCCTGTTATACCAAGATTAGTTGTATTATCGCCTATAATCGCTGGAGCATTTGGTCCACCGAGTCCCAAGGAAGTTGCCGAATCAACAAAGTTAACATCTGGGCCACTTATACCCATATCAAAATTCAGACGGCCTGTGGCAGATCTAATTGTTGGAGTACTAGAATCAACGAACATTCTTAGTTGATTTCCGCTGCCTACAAATATTCCGCTGTCATTGACATTCAACGAACTCAATGTACCTACCTGTGTCAAGCCACTCAGTGTCACAGAATTATTAATAGCATTTCCTGTTAATGTTTCTGCACTGGCCGGTACCGTGATACTGTTAGATCCATCAAAATTTACGCCGTTTATGGTTCGTGCAGTGGCCAATCTTGTGGCAGAAGCTGCGTTGCCTGACAGAGTAGCACCGATAAATTGAGTGGCTTGTACAATGTTAAATGTACTGATTCCTGTTGAAGCCGTGACATTGCCTGTGAGGTCACCTATAAAGGTGGCTGTGACAGTACCTGCTGAAAAGCCGCCTTCTGAATTTCGTGCTACTACTTTGCCTATGACATTAGCAGATGTTGCATCAACACTCCATGTGGTTTCTGAACTGCCGTTGAAATCAGAGCCGGCAATATAAGTGCCTTTTTTCAATAGATTAGTGGTATTGGCAGTTACCGTGACATTAGATGAAGCGTTGAATGGCACACCATTAATCAATCTTGCGGTAGATAATTGATCTGCTGTAGCAGCATTACCTGTAATACTGCCATTGATCTTGGCGGTGGAAGATAAATTAATTCCAGCCTGTAAAGCATTGCTAAATCCAGTAACTGAATTTCCGGGATTTATAACAAATGCAGCAGCAGTGCAGATAGCAAATACGGTACCGTTGGTTTCTAGAAAAATCACAGGCTGAGGATTACCTAATGTATCATCTAAAGAACCAGCTCTGGCTCTAGTAGACCCAAATCCTTCCACTGCCTCGGGTCCAATGAATCTCCATTCTGTGCCAGTGTATACATATAATTGATTGATAGGAGTTTTTAACCACAATGCACCGGAGTTGGTATTAGGTGGTGCAGACGCACTTACAGCTGCCGATCCTATTGGATTCCAATTTGAACCGTCATAGGCATAGGCTGTGTCGTTCGTGGTATTAAACCATATCTGTCCTTCTAACGGCCTCGAAGGTGGGGCGGTGTTGGCAAAATTCTCTAAGAGGAATACGAAATTTTCATTCTGAGTTTCGCCGTAGCCTACATAGTTTCGACCTACTAGACCTAGACTGGTGGTGGTATCTATAGTGCCGTCATCAAGCACTACTAGTTGAACCCCATTAAACTTGTTAATTACATAGGCCATTTATGCCGCTCCTGGTTCATTATGGTGGAAGTACGGTGTCTGACTGCCAGTCCCACACACCACCTACTATTTTAAATTCTTTGATAATTCTTGTCACAGACACGCTAGCTGCCGTAATAGTAGCTGGTGGAAAACTTATATTGGTAATTGCAAGACTTGAACTGCCTCCTAGAGTAGTTAAAAATGCTGCTGTTGATACTGCCGGAGGCAGTGAATTTATTTCTAAACTCTGTGCATTATTACTGATCAAACTGCATAATATCCTTGCATCGGTACCTGTACGATATTCACTCACCGGCGCAAGATTATTTAATATGTTGTCAACTATATAGGTGTTTGACTTTCCATCTGAAAGGTCAATACTAAAAATCAACGGTCTTGATTCTATTCTATTATCTGTATATTCTTTAGTAGCAGCATCTTGAGCAGAGGTGGGGTTGGCTAGGCCGGTGATCTTTGGGCTACCAATTAAAGCAACATTACCAGATCCGTCTGGTTCTAATTCAATATCGAAATTAGACGACACCGTAGAGATTCTGTGATTTTCTAATCTCATTTGTGTGACTGGCGGAATGCCGGGGCCTACGTTAATCACGTTTTGTGTACCGAAGGCCGTAACGCCAGGAATACTAGTAATCGCAGATCCTAAACTATTTCCATCTATGACTTTGGTACCGCCTATATACACTGCCTTACCTGATGCTAGATTCAATGTTTCAGAAATATCTAACCAATTGCTACTATTACTATAAGCAATGGTCTTATCAGTGCCGCCTTTAATAGTGATACCTGCTCCGTCAGCTGTGCTGTTAGTGGGGACGGCTACGTTAGCTATGACAATGTTTTTATCTTCTACTGTGAAAATACTGGTGTTTAGTGTAGTAGTAGTTCCTTCTACTGTGAGGTTTCCGTTTACTACTAGGTCTCCACCGAGATTAACAGTACTGGTCGATTCTGTGGGATACAGTCCAATAGTCCTTGCATTTGCATTTATTACTATTGCGTTTTCTTGAGTGTCTGATCTATTAACACTCAAAGTAATATTTTTGTTGCTTGATGCATTTGCTAAAGTTACATTACCATTAGTAACAAACAATGATCCCTGGTTAGCTGATCCTACGATTAATCCCGAGTCAACAGTAATTTGTAATTGTCCATTAATTGCATTAGCAACATCAGTACGAACATAGGTAGTAGCTGGCGCACCGCCAAGACTGTCGCTGTTGGTACAGGTTGCACGTATTTTAAAATTAGCTAATGTTCCTACATTAAATCCGGGTGCAATGCTACCTGTGTATCCGATAATAGGTAGTTTTGGGGTGAAACTGTCTTTGGCAAATATGCCTAACAATATACCATTGTTATACAAACTGGTGATAACTCTAGTTTGATTAAGGGTATCTAATATGGTATCAACTCTAAGTCCGCTTAGACTTTGTGAACTGCTGTAAGCAGGAGCTAACAGTATTGCTGAAGCACCGTCAAAGAAAAATAGTTGCTCGCCCACATCGTCATACCATAGATCACCTATGGCCAAGGTTGAAGGCTGAGTACTAGATATTGTTGCAGAACTAACTGGCACAAAACTAACACCGTTATACACCTTTAATTTTGATTCGCTAGAATCAAACCATATTTGTCCTCTTAGCGGATGATCTGGTTGTGTTGACTCGGCAAAGTTTTCTAATATCTTAATTAGATTTTCGTTAAATATTTCTCCAAAGCCACTGTAATTTTTACCAATTAAGGTAATGTCTGTTGATCTGTCGTCAATTTGACCGTCAGCAACTGTGGCAACTATGGTTCCGTCTGTTTTGTTAATCTGATATGCCATGTTATTTTACCTGTTAGAATGCCGGCGGACCGGATCTGATTATAAAGTTCATTGATAGAAACGGATTCATCAATCCCACAGCAGTTCCAAGAGTAACTCCTACTGGTTTTTTGACATTGCCGCTGTCTTTGAGGTATTGTGCTTGCCCAGGGGCTGTGGGTCCAAAGCCGGAAGTAGCTAATGGATCAAGAGTCGTACTTACTGCTATTGCAGCATAATCCTGGGTGGCTGTTGACAAAGTATGACTATGTTCTGGCAAGTTGGCCAAAGTCAGTGCCACTGAGCTAAGGCCGGCTGCACCCCCGAGGATCGTAGCCTGTACGTCTGGAACACGGCCTGCTGTTCCGCCACCTGCGTCTACATATGGGCCTGAAGATGTCGGCACCGTTCCAGCATTGTCCATGTTATCTTTACCTAGAGCGAATCTACCTCTAAGGTCGGGAAGTCTAAAAGTTCCCACACCTTGTAACGCAGAGGATCCGTTATATACAACCCCGATAACATCGTATAAATCACCGTATTTTGATCTTTCAATTTCCGACCCATCACACAACAAATATCCATCAGGGGTTGTTCCACCAGCATAAGGTAATATTGCACCAATTGGCACAGCCAAGTCGCCCATGAACACTTCTCTAGTCTGTTTCAATAATCCCGAACTAGCCAAAGTGCTTTCGCTAGGTCTATATGTTAGAACAAAATCTCCCTTTTTGCCTCGATTAGGTGCTGGTTCATCTTTACCTGCTATGATGTTTGCCGTAAGAGTAGCATTGAAGATTTTCGTAGCTGGACCTACCTGACCGTCAAAAGCCACAGCAGGTGACACTACATCGCCTGCTAGTTGAAAAGTCGTTGGTGTGCTTAGGGCAGTAGCAGTATTAGCATTGCCGCTGATATTTCCTTCCAGCACACCCTGAATAGTATCTGCTATAACGGTTTTAGCACGTATGTTGTTAAATCTTCTTAGATCAGTGCCTAAATCATAGGTATTAGTAAGTTTTGGTTGAATAGTGTTGGTTTGTAGAACTCCAGTAACATCTATGCCATCTCCTACAATTAGATTTTTAGTAATCGCTGCGCCACCTGGGGTACGTATACTACCATTATTCAAATTAGTACTAGCTGTGGTGTTGGTAGATACCAGTGTTCCTGTGAGTTTAAAATTACCAATAACATCTAGAGATTCTGTTGGATTTTCTTGATTTATTCCTACAAGATTATCCACTACTCTAAGTATTGTTGCAGGGATTCCGTTTCTGTTAGTCTGCAAATCAAGCGAGCTGCCTGCTGCAGAGTTATATATACTACTAGATGATTCAGTTGATAATAGTTTAAATGTTTCGTCAACTCCGATAGAAAGGCCGTTGTTGTTTTTTATTTTTATTTCATAGTCAGTGGTGTTGATGGTATCTGATCTAAGAAATGTTCCTGCAGCTTTTTCTACTCCACCTACTAATAGTGCTTGAGCATTTTTAGCAGTACCGTTGAGCAGGGGTAAAAATCCACCTACAAAATTAGCTATTTCGGCAGCGTCAGCAGGAGTACTTATGTTTATCCCCGACCGCACTGTGTCAAATCCAGTTATTAAAGTTTTAGGAGTAAAGCTATCTTTGCTTATAACAATTACAGGAATATCAGCAATATAAAATACCAATATAAATCTATCTACGTTATCCGAGTCGGCTATTTTTTCTATAACTGGACCGTACCTTAAACCGCCCACTGAACTTTCAGTAGGACCAACTAGAATCCATCTTGTACCAGTAAATATCCGCAGTTGTTGATTTGTGGTATCTACCCAAAGTTCGCCAACTTTGCTGTTCTCAACCGCAGGTTGACTAACACCTTTCTGTATACCCGAAGCTGCTTTCCATGCTGTGTTATCCCAGATTTTTAGAGTCTGTGAGCCGCCGGTGCTGTCATACCATAACTGTCCTTCTACTGGATTTACCGGTTGGTCAGTGGATGCAAAATTTTCTAGCAATGATAAAAAGTTTTCTGCTATGATCTGTCCGTAGCCGGTGACATTTCGGCCAGGAAAGACTAGGCTGGTGTCTGTGCTAGAAGTATTATCAAATACTGTGATAGGACTTTTGTTTTGGTTATCTGTAAAATTAACTATATATGGCATGGTTATACCTCAGCAAAGCCAGTTAAACTCTGCACACGTATAGTGTAGTCTATCTGCAGTAATCTGTTCAAACTTTTTTGTACCGGATGAAATATAACGTGTGTCAATAGCTTTCCGTCTGATGTGTTTGGTCCGAGCCCTTTTAATCCTAATTCATCAAATACAAATTCACCATTCATATCTACACTGTTGTCAAAGGCTTCTTGATCTAAAGGTTCGCCGTAATCCAGCAAACAACTAATCAAAATATCACTGTAGGTGGCGCCACTGATGTGTCTAATTTCCATCTTGTTTCTAATCGGATCTTGATTTTCAATAGCGTTTTGATCCACCACCTTTTGATAGGTTTGATTATATAGACTAGAATTTACTCCGACGGTGTTCGGAGTAAGGTATGTAATAAGTCCTGTAGGGTCTACAGTAGTTCCACCTGTACCGAAAATCATTTGATATACTGTTCCATAACCTTGATTGCTTAAACTGTTAACCATGGCCACACTCATATTTTCGTAGTGAATAGCGTTTCGTTTATCTACAAAAACTTCTTTAGTTACAGGATCATGGATTTTTATATGTCCTTCAAAATGAAACCCGCCTGTTTCGTTGGGGCGAGCTTGAGGACTGACTACTGGTTGATCTTGATTGTTTGGCATTTTGATCTCTTTTTGTTCCATCATGTATTTATTCAGGTATAGCTGTGGTCTTTTCCACAATGAATCTAGCTATAGCGGTGTCTGTATGTACCAGACTTGTACCATCTGTGGCTGTGGTTTCTCCCCTAGCATACCAAGTTTTACCCTGTCTTCGCAACACAGTAATTCGAGTACCCGCCGGCAATACGGTAGTAAGTCGTATTTGTGCTGTGGTACCATCTACGCTGAACTCAGCTTCTTGAGTCTGATCTGCGGCCGGACTAGCAGCGCCATTTGCTTCTACGTAAACAGATTGAGGATCTTTTTTCAGCCTGCGGCCGGCAGCAAACACTTCTATTTGATCACAAGGACCATAGGTTGCTGGTATAGTATTTCTAAACCAGGTGCCGCTTCTAGTACCTTTCTGAGGCACAAAGTCGAGCGGGCCAATTAACAGTGTGCTACCGTCACTGGTAAAATCAGTTCTTTGCTGAACTTCATTGTAAGGTATCACCTCGCGGTATCCCACGTCAACTACTGCTGTACCTAGGGCATATGTATTTGCTATAGATGTTCCTTGAGCACCTCTGCGTAGTTGACTTAATATGTTACCTGACTTTGACATGTATTCAATGCGTTCGCCTTGTATGAATACCGCACCCGGTACATTTCTGCTGGCTATTGGCTGAGACAGGTTAGTAGCATCAGTAACTTCTATACTAGTGTCGTAGTAGTTTAGTACCTTGGTTAATTTGCATCTATCTTTTGAAAATCTATTGTAATGAAACACATTTAACATGTCTTTGTGAATCTCATAGGCCGACGGTAATCTAAAGACGTCATTGGCAAAGTTTATAATTTTTATAGTATCTGCAGGGGTTGTGTTTGCTGTGATATATACCACCGCTCTAGGCAAACTCACATAAAAGTCTTTGTCTTGTCTCAAACGAAGACCGTTTTTGTATACCCACACATAACTTACTGAAATCGGAGATCTTGATAATTTATACTGTACTTGACCTCCACTACTTTCATCTTGGATAATATCCATAGACGGGTATTCACCAAACCAAGTAACATTAACTGCAGGATATGTTGAATCAGATACTGTAGAATCTCCTGGGAATCCAAAGTCAAATGCGGAGTCGACAGTGATAGTGTTATCTTGTATAGAATATTCTGCCCTTAGATCATTTTCAATCTTAATAGCGTCGCCGATAGATAACTTGGCTGCGTTAACAGTTACTACTTTAGCAGGTCCATCTAGAGTGTAATCCACAATAAATGTTCTAAGTACATTGTTTACTAACACTTTTAGATTTGCCGGTAATATACTGCCGCCAGGTTCGAGCGGATCCACTCCTAGAGAGAATACATTGTTGGTACCGTCGTAGACAGCATAAACTGTATCAGGTCCTTTCAACAACTGGCCGTTGGCTTCGACTATCATTGAGCTTAGATTTGAGCCTCTGGTTAATTCACTAAATCCAGTAATCTCAAAAGTTCTTGTACTTCCTTCAAAGAAGAAAGTTTGAGTATTAACCTGTACTAGAGACAATCCCGAACTATCTATATCAGCTGTTGATTCTAAACATACTATTTTAACTATGTCGCCTACTTGAGGTGTGATTCCAAACTCTACCAAAGTTTTACCCACAGCATCAACTACATCTGTGCTGTTGCGGAATCCCACATCGACCTGTGTGCCATTTACACTAACAAATACACTGCTGGTGTTATCATAATTGGCATTGGTTAAGAACAGGCCAGTGGCACCATCTGCGGTATAGCTTTGATAATCTAAAATACCAACACCGCCAATACCTATACTAAGTATTTCCACAAATTCATCTACCAGCGGAGCTGCTACAAAGTTTACAGTGTTTGTTTCAAGATTGATAGTATAATGTGTGTCAATGGTTCTTGGTGTGTTAGACACATACACAAACACTGACTGAGTTTCTAATACAGTTTGCCCTATGGCAAATTCTGTATCTGTGCCATTAGCTATTTTTACATTGGATTGCAGTGATGCTGCGCCAGATACTGCATTATTGTATACCTTAATTGAAACACTTTCTATGACCTGCCCCGGAACGTTTTCTTCGGGTGCCGGTACCACATTAGGATCTATAAATTTACCTCCGGTGATAGCTATTTCTTCTGAAGTCATACCAGTGGCTGTGATGTAGGCGCCGCTGATTGACGACAACGATCCTCCACTGAGTTTGGTATCTAGAATATTGTCATCTGTTATAACTACAGATCCATCACTTTCTATAGGACGGAATATAAGAATATCACCGTCTACAGTACTTAGATATTCACCAATCTCTACCACTGCATTTACGCCATCACCGACAAATGTTGGCATTTCTGCTGTTGGATTTGTGCCTGTGCTAGAATCTTGTGCAGGTGAATAGTTTTCATCATCAACACGTACAGTGATATTAGTGTTCTTTCGTTTGATATAGATGTTGATTTGTTGGCCAGCAGCTGGAATATACGGTAGTGTTACTGTGCTGGTACTGCCATCGGCAACATGATAATAATCCGAACTAGACTCTACTGAATCCCAATTGTCTGTGAACCAAGGTAGAGCATCCCATCCACCAGTGACATCAAATGTGGTTCCTTGGATTCTGACTCCGCCAAAGTCGATACCTGTCATTAACTGATTTAGTTCTTTTCCTATCATGCCTGCTTTGGGTGTGTAGGTTTGGTTGATTCTATTCACCGCATCTAATAACAGAATGTTTTTGTCATAGGTCACTGTGATTTCATCATCTTTAGGCGGGGCTGTGTTAAAAACTAATTTTCCTCGCAATAAAGAATAGCTGTCAGTAGCTTGATAATATAGACTGATTGTGTATTCGCTGGCCAATACTACTTGTGTTTTTTTAGTTGACGATGATTTCTGTATTACTCTGATTTTAGTTTTGTCATTAGTCGGTGAGTAATTCAGCAGGAACACAGCACTGCTACCGGTAGCTATAAATGTCTGTGTCTGTGAAAATGTGTTGTAAATTCCGCCTGTAGAAATTCTATCAAATTTTACTGAAACATCAAATGTTCGAACTTGGGAATCGCCTATAACTGCCACTGCCTTGGCTTGAATAGAGGTAGGAGCATTTCCGCCTACTAGCGTGATCGTCGGTGCTGCGGTATACCCGGAGCCGGCAGTTAGTACTTGTATGCTTGAAACTCTACCGTTGGAGATAAATGCTTTGGCAGTGGCTCCGGTGCCTGTTCCGCTAATCAACACCTTAGGAGGCGTTGTGTAGTCTGAGCCCGAACGATACACTTCTATAGCAGTCACGGTGTAGGCATTATTATCTGCCCACCATTTCCACGGGTACTGCGATATTTCTGCGGATGACGAATTAACAGGGTTGGCACGACCATCCGATACCGAATACACTGGTGGTAAATCAAAATCAGCCACCGCTGATGAATATGTTTCTGGTTGGGTATAACGACTGATATACTCTCTAACTGTGGTTCTAAATGGTTTAACTTCGTTGATGTATTCTTGATAACTCGATAAATTATCATTTTTGTAATTTGGCGGACTTGCTAGTGTTCCGATGTTATGCGTGGCATTTAGAAAACTGGTTTTGAATACCCAATCTACATACTGCTGTTCGCTGAACACATGGCGTATTGAAGCAAAAAATAATTTGTTCCATTCTACTGAATAGTCGCCGATAAACACTTGTTCTTTGATTGCTGTAAAGATATTTCTTAATTCTTTGGAATTTTCAATGTCATATGTTGTAGTGTCAAATGCCTGTGTATTATCAAACCCAACTCCAGTTACGCCTGTATTATATAATGAGGAATTTATTTGAATAGTGCCAAGTTGTCTACTGACTAATAGATATCTATCTAGGAACAACTCAGCAGTATCAGAGATTTTTTCAAATACAGCCCAACCGCCGGCAGCATATTCTTTGACTTTTATAATATCACCGATAGCAATTTGAGCATCGACTATCTCGTAGATACTATTCAATTCTTTAATTATTCGAAGATTGCTGTCATATCCTATGCGAACCCAATCTATTTTACTCCAATATTTGGTTGTATCAAAAGATTGTGATTTGCTACGGAAATATACTTTTCGCAAATCATCCCAAGAATATATACTCCAAAAATTATTTAGAGTAGCATCGTTATTAACCAACACAGAAAAGTATCTTACCTGAATTGTTATGCTACTGTATTTTTTACCGCGATTAGTTACCACCACAGCAATAACACGACCTTGACCATCAATATGGCATACTGCTGTAGCATTGATTCCGTCTCCAGATATAGTAATTGGAGGGCCTAGATAAATTCCACTCTGTTCTTGATCAAACAATTCTTTAGGTTTGTAACCATATCCCGGATCCACAATATCTATGGTGTCTAATTCACCATTGATTAGATTGCCTCGTAGAACTGCACGACGTGTGTTGGTTGTTCCCACGGTCTGAAGATCGATATCAGTGTCTACCACCACATCATACAGATTTAATGCAGAACTAGGCACAGTGTCTACACTACTAAGATTGGTAAAATCTATGGTTTCTGCAAACGTTTCTTTTTGTAAAATGTTATTGATATATTCTATGACAATTTTCAGTGCTAAAATTCTATCAACGAACATGGTCTGACGGGGGCGATATTCGATTCCGTATTTTTGTTTAGCTGGCAGTGATATATCCGGAATTCTGTTGCCGGCAATATCCGAACCTACAAGACTATCAATCCATTTGTTTTCTAGTTTAGAAGAAGGCAAACTATCAGCCACGCCTTCGGTGAGCAATTGATATTCGTTGTGTACAGGAATCTGAGATTCTAGATTTTTTCTAATTTGTAGATTTATCAGTGCAGTGTCAGACTGCATAACTGATTTAAAATTATAACTTAAAAATTTGTCTGATTGCAAAAATGCTACAAATGCAATACCAGTACCTGCAGGGTTAGAAATTAGATTTGCTACTTCAGCTGCTGATCGTTTACGATCAGCCATATTAGATGGAGTCACTGCTTTGCTTCTAACCCAGTAATAGTATAATGTTTCTGAAACTTCGCCAGTGGTAGAACTAAAGAAAAATTTCACACTATAAACATCATTGTTGGGATACAACGGTTGGCCGCTAACTCCTTGAGCTAGTCCTGCATTGGTGTCTGCCAAAGCTGCCCATTCATTAGGTAGCAGCACTGTTTCTACCCATTCATAAACATCAATGCTGGCGCCTTGAACTGGTTGATTCCAATTTCCTATTCTATAAGCTGAATCTTTTTGTTCTGCATATTGAAACTTGGCGGTGCCAGTATTCCACCACAATTTGCCTACATTTTTTTCCAGCCAATTAATAGTAGGATCTACTACCACCGATGCTGTGCCCACAGTATATACTGCAGGGTCATACGGAGTTTTATATTTTATTTCTTGTTCAGCTATGTTTAAAATTTTTCCTCTAGCAGCATCGATATAATCTATATCTTGTATTTTTACATTTTTAACATTGTCATAGAGTTCAATTTTCTTTATTTTTCTTAGATCAACCAACGGCTGTTGATCAGTTAATGTAGTCCAACTTGCGCCAGCAGCGTTAGAAGTAAACAAGCGAACGATTCCTTGATAGGTATTAGTCACTGAATTTTTATAGTAAGGAGACCCCACTAGTAATTTTGTGCCTATACAATCTATGCTGTGGCCAAACGATTCGTCTGCTTGTAAATCGCTGTCAAGTTTTTCTGTGAGGAAGAATATTTGAGCTTTTCTATCGAATACGTAAACACCGCCGGTGAATCCTTGTTCTACATAAAAGCGTGTTCTGCTATTATCGAAAGTTGTGCCTTCTAATAGATCAAAGTTCACAGGAAATGGCGTTTTAGTATTTCTAGCGCCTACAGCTATCTTTGCACCATCGGGACTCACTGATACAGCAAAACCAAAATATTCGTTGGCATAGATTTCGTAACTCTGTAAACGCTGTTTCACCCGGAATTCAGTAACTGGTTGATCTAGTTCCAACACATACACAGCACCTTGATCTTGATAGTTTACATCTGATCTAGGACAAGCCACAGCCAATACTGTTCCGTTGGAATCCATATCCATACTAAATCCAAACTGATCCCCTGTACTAATAACTAGTCCAGAATCAATGTCAGTAAACGATGTCAGTGATCCGGCATTAATCATCTGGGTGAGTTCGTAAGAATCATACTCGGTTTTCTTATAAACAAAAATCTTACCGCTGGCAGTTGTTGTACTATCTCCGACTTGTTGCCAGACATAGCTATCAGACGGATCCTCTCCGTAGCTTCTATAGACAGACGAATCAAATCCAACTGGCTGACCTAGCTCATAGTATTGATATGACTCACTAGGCGATCCACGATATCTAACTGTTTCACCTTCGACGTATTCTACGTCGGCACGCCATAAGCCTCTGTAGTTGGCAAAGTAGGCTCCGTCACTGTCGGGTGCGCCTATAACTAGTATACTTCCATCACTGCTCATAGTCATAGAAAATCCAAATTGATCTCCCTGCTTGACTAATTCTGCTTTTTGTGTGTCCGTTAATAAACCTGTGGTGGTAAATTCTAAAGTAGATCCATCATCTTCTACAGCAATATTTGTAGGCAACGAACAATGAGTAGAAATATCACTGACCTTTAACCAGTTCTGTGAATCTAGAGTAATAGTGCTACCATCTGATGTCGAGCCATCTAGGCTCTGCCATAGATTGCCGCGAGCAGCTTCGCCTACAGGATCTTGGGATGCCTGCCATACTATTTCACCTTGCTTGTATGAATCGAACAGATTATAGATGCCTTTGTACAAAGGATTTTCCATGTGTGTCCATTCAGTTCCGGTATACTTGATAAGATATACTCTACCTGTGTTATTATAGGCACCTATAGCAGATACTGCTAGATAATATTCAGTTCCGTTTACCCCGATGGTAATTTCTGACCCAAATTTTTCGTTATCTGTAGGACGAGGACTTACAAATGCTGTGGCATGAATATATCTGCCGCTGACAAATTCGTATACAACAACCATACCTTGTTGATAATATCCGGGATTACGTGCTGCTGTTTCAGCAGGAATAATTGTGGTGTGTGGAACCCAATCGTCAGAGTTTATAGCTACTTGAGTGCTGCCGTCCCCGAGTCCTGCAAAATTTCCATTGGCATTTAATGCTCTATAAAGTCTTCCGGCATAGAGCACGATGTCATTTTGTTCATAGGCTGCTTCAGTCTGCCATTCGCCCATATATCTATTAATGACTCCGCTGGCTGTGGGAGCACTTATCACTAGATATTTGCCGTCTGGACTAACTGCCATTTTTTCACCGAACGATCCTAGAGCGATATCGTAAAAACCAACAGGCGGTGCTATAATTTGTTTTAGAGAAAGTCCTGTATCTGTTTCTACATACACATTTACAAATCCCGAACCAGGTAGGCTGCTAATTATATGTTTATTAATATTATCATAAACAACTTTAGAACCGGTGAGTAGTGGTGCTGAGGTACCAAAATCTGCTATGGATTTTGAAGTATATAATTTATTTTTCTGTACTACTTCCCATCGATCGCTGCCGTTGTTGTCTACAAATACCAACGATTTGCTTTTTAACAGTGCTGCTGGATGTTGATCAACCGCTGCATAGTCAGCAAATCTTGCAGTGGTCAACAACTGAATATTAACTGTCGTGCTAACATCTAACTCGGGATCACCAACGTCTGCGGCAACCACAACTGTTATAGTGGTATTGGTTACTTCACTGACTTTGAAAAATCCGCTAAGGTTAACAATCTCACGGAACCCAACATAATCATCGACTGTCACCGAATGTGGTCTGTTCAATGTTAGAGTAACTACCGTGTCATCTATACGGACCGCTTCAGTAACATATAACAGTGGTGACTCGTTGACCCGAAGCATCTGCCAGCTGTCATCGTTAAATGTTACCCATATGTGATCATTTTCGTCGACCGTAGTTATATCTAGAGAGGTCAGTTGATCTATTGTGCCGATCACGTGCTGATACTGTCCTGAACTAACATAGCCAGCAGTTAATTCTGGTTCTAGATCTACAGTGGTAGGTAAAATATCTACAGTATAGGGAATTGAAGAAATTGTGAAATCGCTGGCGGTAAATCTATAATATTGATCTAAGGCGTTGAGTGTTTCGCTGCTGGTAACTAAATGCGGCTGTGGATCTAATTTAAATCTATTCTTTTCTAGTTGGATTTCGATTTCTGAAAATTGATCCACCCCTCCAACCTGACCTAATCTAAAGGCCCATTCTTCATTGAGTACAATACTGTCGGACCCCGATCTGCTGAGCTTGTTAAAGATTTTGGTCACGCTGTTTGCAGTGCCTTTTTCTCTAATGAATCCTTGATATAGTTGAAATTGGCTTACACTGTCTTCTGCTAGATTCTGCAGGTAATCTCGTTGTTGGTAACCTATGGCATGTCTAGCTAATTCTCGTTGACTTTGGTCTAGCCCTTGAGACGAAGTTTCAAAATAATCGCTGAATTGTTTTATCTTATAATCAAAATTCGATACTAGCTGTTTGACTGGTTTTGAATCTAGTTTTGACCAGTTGGCATCGTTGAATGTTTCTGTGCCTAATTGATTTACAAGGCTGGTCCAATCATAAGATTTGTAAGATACGATATCACCTAACTTGTAATCGTTGAAAGGTTTCCAGGTCTGTATATCAACATTATCAAATATAAATCCTGGACTGGTGTAGTCGCCGTCCCAGTCTACTGTACGGAAGGCCTGCATCTTAATACGACCTTGACGATATCCGGTAGGCTTGTCATAGATAATATCATTGAATACTGTGCGATCATCAAATACAGTGACGTGTTCTTTTATTACATAATGTAGTCTTGCATAGTAGATACCGTCGGTGGTATTAGTGGTTTCTATTTTGAGATTTTGAAAGCCTCTATTGACATTTAAAAATCTCGGGGCCAACGGTGTTCCGTCTCCCTTAAGGATCTGGTAGTCATAGAATCCGTCTAATAAATTGTCCGGTGTTCCTATTGGTACTGAAATCTCTAATTTTTGTGCAGAAGGGCTTAGAGCAATAATAGCTCCCGATTCCCAATTGTGTTTGGTCCAGAACATGAACTCTTTAGCAGCACTAAGCCAATCTTGGCTGGTAGCGTTTTGAGGATCGTAGTTATCAAAAATAATTCCCTGTGTTTTTAGATAGCTCTCATAGCCCAATAGTAGATCCACTACCTCTTGTATACTAGTTAATAGTGTACCATAGCTTATCTGTCTCACAGACAGTGTGTTAAACACACGTCTACGTTGAGCTTCTATTGCACCTATCTTAGGTACATCGCCTAGTTTCTGCCATTGACTACGATCAAATTCTCCGGCACTGGTATGTGTTTTTAGGGCACGATAAAAATTACTTTGGTATCTAACTAATGTACCGTTGTTGTAGTTTTTGTCTGCAATCCAGTCAGTGAATGCTTCGCTGCTGCCGCCTACAGAGATTACAGGATCTTTGCTGCTGGCCTGAGCTTGATGATAATTGAAGTAAGGATGAATGTCGTCGTACCCTGCTAGTATCCAGCCTCCTGCGGTTTTTTCCAGCCGCACACCACTGTAACTCACAGTAGTTACGGGACTGCTAACGTTGAATATAATGTCATAATTTTCTGAAGGAATAAAAATTCCAGAAGTAGTAGATGCGGGATTTTTAGAATCTAATAGATATTTCTGCTGTTGCTGATCAACAAATCCACTCATCCTAAAACTAAGAGCCACATCTAATTTTTCTATTTTAACCTGTAGACTGTCTTTATCTAAACCTTGAGATTTTGTATAGCTGGTTAGATACTTTACCAATCCCGACGCTGTGGAATTTGTTACATAGGGTGATATATCTGCAATAGTTACAAATAAGTTTGTGGTAGAATTTACATACTGATCTAACTTGTTTTTTACAATTCTTGATCTATCAAAGTTATCAGGAATATATTCAAATGGTTTCATCAAGCACATAGCGGTGACTATTGCATAGGGCCATTCAGAGCTAGATCTCCAAGCGTATTCTGTTGGACTCACATCCCCTAATACAAAAGGTCCGCGATTGTTAATCAACGAAAAATCCTGCGCAAGATTAGAATCCAACGGACTCAGCAACTTACCGTCGCCATCAACAGGAATATGTGAAATCAATCCGGGACGTTTGTATCTATCGTGTCTTCCAGCTCGAACACCTTGTCGGATAATACCAGCTTCTAGGTCTTCCCATAAAATCAAATTGTTACTAGTATATGGCGCTGCACCGTATTCTTCTTGCCACCAATCGGGCTTCTGGCTAAATCCCAGCATTTCCCAAGGACAGCGATGTGGACGGTCTGTGTCATAGAAATGCTGATACACACCTCTCCACCAACCAGGAATATTTTTGGTCTTGGTAGGATCTGACATATTTGAATAGGTGTAAGTGAATGAGTTCTCACTGTCAAAATATTCATTCAAGGTATAGTTGATGTTGGTATTTTGAATCCACTTGAGAAAATCCTGCACTACAATACCATCTAACTGAGACTTAGAATATTCACCAACACCGTAATATCCGGCTAGTATTTGATCGATGTCAAAAACTGCAGGATCGTATTCTTGCTTGATATTATTATAGATTCGTAATTCAAGTTCCAACAACAGATCGTCTCTAAAATCATTGTAAGCTGCTGTGATACTACCATCGTGCCCTTGTATTACATATCTAGGCTCTTGATATGTGTCATCAAGAAATTTTGTTGGGGTGTATTTTTTGTACAATCCCATAGATGTCGGTGTTGGAGGAATATAATTAGTGGCTGTGCTGAGATATTCTCTTATTTCAATTGTATCACCCTCTGCTAACGAAATTTTGAGTTTTACAAAACTGAATGTAGAATCAAACTCATAGTCTTGAGTGTTTATTAATTGCACACTGTTTTTATAAACATACACAGCTCGAGTGCTTGGTGTTTTTAGATCAAATGGTGTTGTTAAAGAAAATACTTTGATTCCGATATCTTCAACAACTGTCTGCAATGCAGTGTACGCACCTGCACCTATCATATCTGAATCAGCGAATGCGTCTTTTGCTGTTTTTACTGCGGTAAGACTGTTAATGATATCATCAACAAAATCAACTATTTCATCATTGAAATCAATTTCAATGGCTCTTTGTAGAAAATTGTTTTTAAAATCTGTATATTCTTTTTTAGCATAGGAAATAGATTTTATAATGTTATGAGTCTTGTCACACAAGGCCATTACCGCCAATGGTACATTGCCACTGTGTTTTAAAAATCTTCCGGCCAACAGTCTGTAATCTTCAAGATCTCTTAGATTACTAGATCCTGGTAGTTTTCCTGTGTATTCGCTGTCCCATTCTACTGCACTAGAAATATGAGCCACAGCCTGACCTAGAGTAAATGACTCAATAGGTGTATTAAAAGGATTTTTTTCTAGACCAACCGGCATTTCATAGTAGCCCTGATCGGGTTCAATGTCTGTAATAAGTTTTATTACTACAACATCGTTTACCGCGAATGGGGTACTAAACACAAAGGTGCCACGAGTTCTTGTCCATGTGCCGGTATATCTCGAACCGTTAAGATAGAAATTTATTTCGGGATCACCAGACAAGCTCTCCCATGACACTGTGTTAAACACTAATGTGTCTGTGGCAATTTCTACCACTTGATCATCTATTATGGGTTGTATATAGGTAGAATTTAGTTGCTGCCATCCGTTGGCATATCTGTCAGATCCAAATCTATAAAAACCTGTGGATATTTTTTTCAGCACTGGAGACTTATCGATAGAGTAACGGAATGTTTCAGTGTCCCAGTTCCAATTAAATTCTATGTCGCCGATATTATCTATGTTGAGATAACTGATCTTGAAACCCAGTTCTTTATCAATTCTCGCGGTACCTGGCTTGTAGCTTAATATATTTGAACCTGTAAATTCTGTGTCTGCATAGGTGGCAGGATCTCCGAAACTGATTTCATTAGAATCGTAGACATCAAACTTTGGCGATTGGTTTACAGCAGTCTTGGGTTGGCTAGGTACCCAATCAGTTCCGTTGAAGTGAAACATTAGACCCTTGTTGACTGTGCCTCGTCTTACAGTCACCCCCTGTCCTAGTATCGATTCGGTGTCATTGCTTTCTCTTAGATGAATTTGAGCAACGCTGTTATGCGTGATAAATTCAACTGTGTAAATTTTATTATTAACTAATTTGTCTTTGTCTGCTACTACTAATACTCTTGCACCTTCAAACAAAAATTCTCCGTCTATGTTGTAGCCCTTAGAACCCTCTATGATAGAAAATACATCCGTGGTAGCTGTATCTATATAATCTACAGTCTGTTTGGCTGTAGATCCGTGATTGAATAGCTGTAGTCCTGCACGAAATTCTATAATTGGACGTTTGGCTCTAGCAGCTTCATTTGCTGGAAAATCTTGTCCTCTTAATTGGTATGATTTTTCTAAGACAGATCTGTGGAACCAACGATTGTATCTACTCCAGGGATTATTATCTGCGCTGTCTCTAGCAATAGTAATATAATCTTTAAATGCAGCATACTCTGTGGCGTCATCGAACGGTTGTGTGTCAAAGCCTTCGTTGTCAAACAATACTTCAGGGACTTCTGTGCTTAGTACCGGCACTACAAGATCACTAAATCTAGTCAAGGTTATAGCTGTGCCTACCCCTTCTACTAGCCACGAATCTTTTGCATAGATAGCAGGTGATATATTGCCTAAAAATTCAACAATCATACCATTGCTGAATTCTATACCATTGCCGCTGGTATATGTGGTTTTACCAATGATCTCTATGTCTACATTAACAAATGTGTTTTCTTCTATGTCTGCGATGACAAATCTACCAAATGCATCCGGAGTTATTTTACTTTGATAATATAGCGTGTCGGGAGCATCGTACGGTACTACAAACGTCAAGGTACCGTTTTCAATGCCGTTGTTTGTGATTCCATTGTTGTAGTCCAATGCAGAGCCTTCGCTAGCAGATTCCACATATTGCCAATCTTCACTGTCTACAGTGATTGAGCTAGCATCAAAACTAGTAACATCTCTAACAGCTCGCCATAGTTTTGAATCATAGACCACAAGATTGCCTTGTACATAGTTTCTGTTAGGCTGAAACAATAAACTACCTGTGTCAAAATTAGTGCGTATTGCAAAACCTTCAGCAGGAGCATTGACTCTAAATTTATAGGTCTGTCCTCGATAAAGAGTCAGCGTGGGATTATTAGTGTATGCATCTGGTGTGAATACAAATGAATTTTTAGTTGTACCTAATACTACCTTATAGGTGCTGTTAATGTTAGCACTCTGACCTGTGATATTAATACTTCGTGGGCCTGCTGGCTCCCAATAATATTCTCGATAGTTGATAAACTTGTCCCAGTCAATAGGAGGATTCCAAGTGTAATGTGTTTGGCTGGTTATCTTGTCATCGTTTTCGATGGTATTTCCGAAAAATTTCAATTGATTTTTAACATCAATATAGTCGTAGAAATTTTCTATTTTATCGTGATTTTTAAATATCACTCCAGGTTCAAGTTGATAACTGCTGCGCAATGTGCCGTTTGTGTCAACATATACATCGTTGCTGTTATAGGTTTTGCCATATCTACGACCAACATATCCAACAACTTTATCTAACAATCCCGGCTGTATTAAGGGATCGACTACCGCAGATAAAAATTTATCGTTGGCAGGAGTTTGAAAAATTACTGGTAGCAGCTCTACTGATCTGCGTATAGGTAGTTGACTGTTAGGAAATTTATCGGCCATATTAATAAGTTGTTGATACTATAGAGTTGGTGCTGGCACCTATTTCGGATGCGGTGATGGCAGAGACGATTTCTATATCGTCTACTGTGGCTGCGCTGATCAGTATTTCATCCGATCTGCTTTGTATTTCAAAAAGACTGCCAAATGATTGATTGGTTTGTTTTGGTACTATCACTATGTTGGCAAGATCCGGAGACGCTGTGTTTAAAATATATGTGGTCAGTTCGCCCATATAAAATCTATCGCCAAAGTCCCAATTATTGATATCAAAGAAAGTATTGATAGCAGTGATTACTCTTACTTTGATATCGTTGTCATTGATCGAGCGATTTTGATTCTTAACAATCTTAAACACTGCTTGTAGTTTAGGATCTGCTTTAGATCCAAACAGCACTTTGTATTTCACAGGATGATATATGATATCATCGCTGATAGATTTGATCGATGATAATGCTGTGCCAAATGTTGTTCTCAATGCATCGCTGGTAGGTGCAACTGGTTCGATGTCAGTGCCGCCTGCGAGATATATTCTGTAGCTTTCATCATAGCTTCGTATCAACAAATATATGTCAATGATATTGCTGGTAGAAGGATCTATCCTCCTATCTACACTGGCATTGTGAGTATATTGAAATTTAAGATTTCTTCTACCAACAACTGCTGTGTATTCGTTGGCTATGTCCAAGGTATTAGTAGTTCGATTTACTCGTTTAACAATGTTTTCAGCAGAGTCATAAAAGTATATCAACTGCTGATCAGGATAGGTCACTGTATCATTGAAAGTTATTCCAGATTCTTTTGGTACGGGTAAAATTAAATCATTTGAATTGTCTATGAGTGTTTTAATTGCTGTTCCGTAGACATCGTTTGAAGTCAGGAAAAATAAGAATTTTAAATCTTGATCTAGTCCTACAATATTTTCAAATGATTCAGGATTGTCGACCACTCCGTCGTCGTCGGCATCTCTAAAACTTAGTTTAATTTCGTTGGTGCTTTCGAAGCCGTCATCAAACTTTATAGTATCACTGATTTCAAACGGCACATCTTGTTTAAGCTCAGTGATACCATCCTTGCCAGTATTAATTCCCAACACTGATATCTGATCTTTAACCACTGCGCCTACTTGATCATTATACTGTTTCTCATTGCTGTCAAAATAAAATCTATTCTGTTGTACGCTACCAAAAATATACGACTGTTTTCTAATTCTCACGATATAGCTGTCAGGCTGTTTGACCAAAGCGATCACCCAAGAGCTGTCTATGTTGGTGTTGGTAGTATCTCCGGCTTTGCCTAACGTAAAATCATTGGTTAGATTTAGGTTGCTGGCAGTGATCAACTTCCATTGAGATTCAGTAATTTCATATCTCAGTCCAAAAGTTTGATTGTCAAACACTTGATTAACGATTTCAGTTTCAAGTGCCACAGGCAAGTCGCTGATAAATCGTGGCACTATGCGTTGAGCCACAGCACCTGTGGGAACTAGATCGCTGAGTGTGACCGGTCCTAGTCCTTTGACATATGTACCGTCGCCGGTGATCTTGACAATTTTTGTCCATATGTAATCTGTCTGGTCAGCATCGGTTGCGTCCGTTGGTACTAGTTTACCTTTTTTAAATTTAAATCCTGTAGGTGGAACAAACTTCACTGCTGCATTAACTAACGCATATTTCAAGTTGCTGGTAGAGTAGCCGCCAATTTTGAGTTGAGAATTGTCTACCACATTTTTAAAATATCCTGTACTAGTAGCTGTGGTCACAGACTGCCATACCGTGTTAACGTCTGTGAACAATATCTTATCAAACTTTGTAAAATAAAAATTATAAACTTCAGCATCTGTGAACACTGGTTCTACGCTGCGTCTGATAAAATTAATGATATCTATCCTGCTGGTAAATTTAAATGACAGCACCGATTCGTCTTCTTGTTTGTAAAGATATCCGTCATCTCCAAATATATTGATACTGCTGTATTTTCCAGTGGCGTCAATGATGTCAAAGTTTCTGCTGATACCGCTGGATGTCCTATTCACTGCTTTGATTTTTACAATATTCTGTGAACCCAACAATGGCGCTAGATTATAATCTTCTGCAGTGATCATTCTGTTCTGAGTATAGTATACTGCGGGGGCATTAGCACGAATGTTGTCTATGTCTTCAGAAGCTGCAGAGTTGGCCACAGTGCTTTGTAGCGCCAGACCGATGGTCAGAGTGTGTTCAACATTATTTTTGTTTCTATACAAAATAGAAATGTTGATGCCTCGTAATTCGTTAGGATATATGGTATACGATAGCCCGTTACTGGTTCTATAAAATACTCTAAAAGATCCTTGAGGTAAATTTCCATAGATTCCATCTGCAAACACAAGATCGATATTATCGTCTTCTTTGGTGTTGACAGCATAGATGTTGCGTATATCTTGCGTTACGCTGTTATAGGCAATGTTGTTGCCTACCAGCGATGAAACTTTGGTCCATTCTTCAAGTTGGGCACCTTGTGAGTTTAAGGAAAATAACCATACATCATCATTATTGATATTACCTGCATCGACAGCAATTTTTTCGTTAGTGGTTGGCACATCTACTACAAAGTCTGCTAATTCTAATGAGCCTTGTTTAAACTGCACAAAGAATCCGGTGTTGGCACTGCCTGGACCGGATCCATCGTTTCTATAGATAAATCCCATTTGATTGCCGGGCACAGGTGGCTCTTCGTAGATGTTTTCGCTGTTTTTAAAAGCTGTGCTAACTATCTCAAAGCTCATTCCTCTGCTGGCCACTGTCTTGGTAAACGAAAACAAAGGTACGTCTGTGGTAACTGTTCGGAATCTATATTGTTCTGTAGGAATTCCTTGAATAATAGCAGAGCCTTGGCTGCGGCCAAATTCTGTGTTGTCTGCCATGGCACTGTTCAACACAGTGAGAAACTGTTCTAACCAGTTGGCGTTTGTGGGGTCGTTCCAAGTTATTAACTGTTGCGCTAGATTTTTTCCGTTGCTGTCTATGAGGGCATCCGTGGTAGAAACAGTTGTAAATTTTAATAGACCGCTTGACGCCACAGTGCGTTTAGCATTATAACTAAGCATGCGAGCTATACGCAGCACACTTTCTTTGGTTTCTGCAAGTTCAATAAAATTTTCTCTGCTGGCAAGATCTATACGAAATGCTAGGCTTTGACCTAAGAATGCCACAGCATCTATCAGTGCCATGTATTCTGAAGATTCTATGTAATCATTGAAATCTTCTGGGTAGTTTTCACGTAGGTATGTGATGATAACCCTGCGCAGATTTTCAAAGTCGTAGCTGCGGAAATCCGCGTTTTTAAACGTCTGATATATCCTGGTCCAATCTTGATTTAGTATGAGATTGTTTTGTCTGCTGGTTGTGGTCATACCAATATTTACCCTTAAAAATAATATGCTTAGTTAATTACATTACTGTTTTTGTCAAAGTTCAAGGTCATTCGTTCATTGATGTTGAAAGGAATGTACACTATATCTGCTTGGATACGCATGCCCTGATCAGTGCTGTCTATGTTGATTTCAACTACTGAAAATCTAGGATCATAGTTTATGATAGTTTCCACATCTTTGGCTATAATAGATTTAACATCAGGTGTGAATGGTTCAAATAACATGTCCCAGATCACTGTGCCAAATTCTGGATTTTCTAATTTCTCGCCTTTGCGAATGTAGAAATGATTGATCAAGTCTTGCTTGACAAGATTGATGTCGTAGAGTTTAAAGTTCTTATTAGCTTCTTTGGAACTGAATCCTTTATAGGTGAATTGTCCTTGATTCTGTGTCACAGTAGCAGAACGCTGTGCTGCTGTTTGTTGATTGTATAGTCTTGTGGCCATGATTAAGTATCCCTATCTGTTTTATCTGGAGTGAGTAGATCAGGTGTTCGATGTTCGTGCAACACCCAAGGTTCGTGCATAGGAATACGTTTCATAAAACTTTTCACTATGCCTGCTTGATATTTCTTGTCCCAGCCCGCGGCTGAACTTGTGGCGGGATTGTCACGCAAATCGTAGGGTTTGACAAAGTCTGCAGCAACAGCGGTTTCTGCATTATTAGGACCGTTGAGATTGATTTTAGTACCGTTGATCTTGACTTCTGCACTGCTACCGATGCTGATATCTGCTGTGGAACTGATCTTTGTTTCTGCTGAACTTGCTATGTCGAGATCGTTTTTAGTAGATATTTTAGTCTTGGCTCCTACTAGTATGTCAAGATTGGCACCTACTGTGAGTTTGGCATCTGCATTGACTAGGAATTCCATGTCGGTGGCCACTTCTACATGCCACTTACCGGTTTCAGTTCTCATATTAATGTTTCTACCAGCTTCTAGATTTATATCTCTTGCTGCACGTATGTTAAGATCTTGTTGGGTATGCACACTGATACTGTCTTCTGCAAAGATATCTATTTTACCGTTGCTGGTAAGTTCTATCCAGGCGGTGCCACGAGCATTGGCAATGTAGATCAAATCTTCTGAATTGTGCATCAAGATTTGATGCCCTGTTCTAGTCCTTACTCTAAAGTATTCACTAGCAGGAATAGTAGGAGATCCTGTATCGCCTTTTTTCTGGTTGGCAGGATCCAATAGATCGATATATTTTACTGGGCCTTCTGCGGCAGATTTTTCTCTATGGAATCTATCATTGCCATCATCCATTACTAGTTGTGTGCCACCTAATCTACTTACTGGCACAGCGGCTTGACTGTCTGACTTGCCTATATTTTGTTTTTTAGCACCTGTTCTGCGATCAAGCGGTCCGGGTGTGCTGATACCAAATACCATACTAGGAGCTTCACGTCTTGGTGAACTTGTGTTAAATCCTCTCACATCATCTTCTAGTAATCCCTGTTCAAGAAATCTATCTGCTATAGGATGAACCACTCTAGGATATTTTTCTGGATCAATTTCTTGTTTTTCGCCATTGATACGTTTGTTGACTTCTGCCACAGGCAAAGGCAGTGCGGTATTGCCGTATCTTTTTTTATCTTCAGCATCTAGACTGTTCACTGTGCTACTAGCGATAGCCGGTACCATATGATTAATATTTACTCCCGGTACACAAGCAAACCAATAGCCTGAGGCTGGATCACCGTTGACAAACAACACCAACACATTGACTCCGACATCTGGAGGTACAAACCACATACCGTATGATTTTTGTGTGTCGCTGAAACCGTCGATGGTAGATTTAGTGCCGTCATTTTTACCCATGAATTCAAATGGTGTGTAGCCGAAGAAAGGGGACGCATATTTCACAATAAAAGTTTGACTGTCCTTGCCTGCGGTGTTGGCCTGATCTTTTTGCAAGGTAACTTCTATTGAACCCATAAATGATGGATCGAGGTGACTGATCACCCTAGCGATATAGATGCCGGTGGTTAATCCGCCTTTTCTACCTTCGTCTCCGACTGACGGGCGTGTTAGTTCTGCCATTATTTTTGTCCTAGGTCTCTGTAATATCTAAATCCAGTCACACGCGGTGCCTGGTCTGATGTTGTAGTTGTTGCTTTATTATCTAAACGACGAGAATCTGTAGATGCTCTTTGCCCTGACCCGCCGCCGGATTGTGGTGTGTCTAAACGTCGAGAGTCTGCCGACGATCTACTACCTGCAACCACAGTAGGCGAACCTGTAGAACTATTCTCAACTACTGAAGTCTTAGGAGGTTCTTTTGGACCTATCGCAGTGGCTGGAGTATCGGCTTTATTAGACCTTACCAACTTATCATACTCTTCACCGGTTTCTGGGTTGATGGCTCTTACGGTCTCGGGACCTTGCGGTCCTGGCATCCTTAAACATTTTAATTTTTGTTTCCAATTCCCATCAGAAAACGTGTTGTCGCACTGGACTACACGATATATACCACCAAACGGACTTTCCTCTTGAACTTGTGAAAAATCATATAATCCATTTGTTGTGTTAACATCGATTGGTGTTCTAAATGTAATATAGATATAAACATTTCCACTTTCATAATTCATTGTGCCATCTTCAGTGATTTGAGAAGTGGGCGCGAACGATGAGGAAAAATGATTGGCCATTCCCGAGTCTACCAACCAATAAGGGTCTCCTAGAATTTCCAAGTCTATGGTAACCATATCAGCACTGCTTCCACTGATGAATTTCTGTTGAAAATTTTCTGCAACCTTTTGTTCAACACTTTTTTGATCAGATCCGCCTTTGAGGCCTTCTAGTAACTCTGCACTGCGTTTAGGTCGGTGTCGTCCCATTGGTGCCGCCTGTACTTGGGTAGCCTGTCCTTGTTTGGTGCTTGTGGAAGAAGGCAAGTTTTCTGATGGGAATTGATCTTGTGTGGAAGTTTTAGCACCTTCTGATTCTTTCTTGGGATTGGCTCCTGAATAGAACAAATTATTAATTTGTACGTTAAAGTTCAGAACATCGACATTTTCTCCTGTGTAGATATACTGATATTCTTTCACCACATCTTTCATTACTTCTTTATATCCTATGGGTGCGGAAGTAGCATTGGCGAATATGCTTTGATGCACATAATAAGGAACCACTCTCCAAGTAATCCGTTTGCCGTAATCACCTGTGCTTTCGTCAAGTTCTAATAATTCTATCTGTACATCTAACTTGAACCATTTGATATATCCCTGCGGTGTAAGGTATTGTGGATCAAGAGCTTCTTGAGCATATTCGGAACTTAGAATGACCTGATTTATGATTGATGTTAGAGATTGCTTTTGAGCAAAATGAAAAGCACGTTTTTTAGGATCGATAGTCATACCGTCCCTTATCATCACGCCTGTTTTTTCATCGTATTGATCGCTGGCACGCTTGAACAACGGTCTTCCTCCTGAGCTTTGATCAAATCCAAACCCAGCTGACGCTATGCTGTTTTGATCTAATAGTTGAGGATCAATTTTGATCAAAGAGGCCGACACTGCTTTTATCTGCTCTTTTTTCTCAGGGTCAACTGTGGCTTTTTTTATTTCTACTTTGTTGCCTGCTGAACTTTTCCAGTCACTGGAAAGTATAGGAAACTGTATCACATACTCATCTTTTACTTCTATTTCTTTATCTATAACAAGTTGTCTTTCAACTTCATTTAAAAAAGATGTTAAACTTCCCTTACCATCTACTAACATATCAAACACATGGCCGCGGCCTTCGGCAAAAAGTTTAACATCGCTGTAAGAGATATTAACTGAACTTGAAAATCCCTGATGATTATAAGGTATGGCTTCAACTTTATATGTGCTTCCGCTTTCATTCACTGAAAATTTCACTGAGGTTAATTTTAGTACGAAAAACTTGGGTTTGATATTTGATATTACTTGGCCTAATTGATCGAAACCTTGTATGTCCATGCGTAATACAAAAGGAGCATTATCTAGATAACTTAGGTATGTTGCGTTTTTTGCGGCGGACTGCATGCTCTGCAACAACAATCCCATAGAATGTGGTTCAATAATATCAAATTCAAATTTCACCGCGTTGGAATTACCGGAGGCTTCATTGGCTCCGATGATATTTTTCATCATAAAATTGTTGATATAATATTCAGGCGCCGAGGACGCAAAAGATTTGCTTATAAAAATTTTTTGTCTTTGAGAATTAAATCTACCTGCACTTGAAAACACAATGTTCGTTAACTCACCGGGGCTATTTCTATATGTTCGAGGGTCATTGAATTGCGCAGGAGTAAGACAGGCCATGGTCCAAAGCACTGTAGAACTAGAAAATACCTCCATGGGATTTCGTATCACTGATGGAAGATTTGGATTTTTAGAAACACCATTGTGATCGCCAGGGGCTTTCTTTGTAGAAAATCCTCCTCTCAACGGATTCGATGCTCTTGTAGGATCTTGATTGGTTACATTTTCAGCTGTGCCTTGTGACACAGAAATAGTCGGAGACCCAGTCAGTGCCACTGACCCGTCTGGTTTAAAAGTTAATTCTTGGCCTTCGGGAATAAATCTTGCTACCATTTATACTCCTAGGAACTTTTGTAGATTAGTTTTCTTAGGAAGGTATATTACTACTCCTGGCTCAAAGTCGTATATGGGGTCTTTGATCACACTCATATTCCGCTGTACAAACACCCACCATAGTTTTGCACTGCCGTATACGTCAAAGGCCAACAAGTCGGGCCGATGTCTATATTGATTTTCTATCACATAACGAAAATCATCTGGTTCAGAAGGTACTGGGCGTATTTCTAATAAATCAAGATAGAAATTATTTTGTCTAGTATTTGCCCAGGGACTGTTTTTATTATAATCGGCCATTAGATATATCCTACTCCGCCTTCACCAGACATTCTGCCTCGAGCATAGTCTTGAAGATTAAACTTTCTTAGCCCTTGTCTAGTATAGACGGGTGCTACCACCACAGTTATGGTGCTGAGTGTAGGTACCCAAGTATATCTGCCGTTGTCAAATGGGTCGCATCGAATATAATTTATATCATCTTTAAAATCTACAGAAAAAGATTTTATAATAATAGGTACATTTTCAAATATACGAGCACCATATCCCGATAGTGTACAGATAATAGGAGGATTGCCTGCTAGTGGTGATTGGCCAAAAAACATTTTAGTGGCTGTTTTAAAAAAGGTGGTTGCTGCAATCCAATAGGCGCCTTCCGTGTTGGTCTCGCAACTGAATTCACCGCTGATCGTGATATCATCTATCACACTGTTTTTATAACTATACTGAGCATAATTGCCATGTGTGATCGGAATAGGAGTGTATTCTGCTTTGGTACTAACAGTGATACTAGGCATGTATGGCCAGACCACACCACCTGTGTCTTTGAGATCCTGAAACAGCGGACTGTTAAAAACATCCCAGCTTTGGCAATTTATACGCACACGCCAGTCGTCTGCGCTGCCGGTACTGAGCTGTATGGCTTCTCCTTGTGAGGCATATGTCTGTGCATCTTTTGGAATGTTGACACCACGTTTAAGACTAAGTACATTGTTAAGCATTCCGGCGGCTGCACCGATACCGGCGGCTGCTTTCATTAATCCACCTGCAAGGTTACCGCCAGTGAGTTTGTTAAGTGTTCCAGAAATATCTGCTGCTATGTTACTAGTTGACCCTGCTGCTGATCTTAATTTGTCTATCGCCCCGCCGACTGCGCTGTTGACTGTGACGTTTCCGCCCATAGCACTATTACCGAAGTTTTTTATACCGCCGGCCATTTGGTTCAATCCTGATTTCAGTCCGCCTGAAAGTTCATTGGCTTTTTCGTCCAGTTTAAGTTTTGAAACTTCAGAAGCAGCACTTTGTAATGCAGCCTGTCCTTCGTTGGTAGCTTGGGTAGCGACGTCTGAAAGACTTGCTACCAATAGTGATAACGGGTTCACAGGATTACCGCCTGGGCCCGAGGATGGTTTAGACGATGCACCAACGCCAAAAAACGCTGTTGCTTTTTCATTAATTGCTCGATTGTTAGCCACTTGTGCAGCAGAAATGCCCGTAGGGTCACCACTGGCCTTATTGATTCTATCAGCTTCTTGTTGTGCGGTTTCAGGATAAGTCTTGCGAGCCATTTTGAGCAGATTTCCTTGTCATATAGACTATTTATTATGATAAAAATGTGCTATTATATAATATATAACGGAGAATTCTAATCAATGATTGTACCTAAAATTAAGTACCTAACCAACAAAGATCTATTAAGAGAAATACACCTAAGCAAAAATACCTACTGTAGTTTCACTGATCCTACGTACGAAGAATACGATCTGATTGTTACTACCTTAGACAAGCTGAACATACGCACTATCGCAGAAGCCAAACGAAACAGAGCATCTAAAATGGCCAAGGCTGCACACGAAGCCGCTGTATATGCGGCTGGTAAAAAAATGCCGGCTAAAGAGTTTGAAGTAGATTATCGCAAGGTACAGAAACAGGATCTGGTTTTTCGTGTGATGACCTTTACACACATCCCGCTGGCACCTGGTCGTAAGAAAACTCTAAAGAACACCGCAGACAGTCATGACAAAGTAAACTTTCCACCGTTTCAACATTGGAAATATGACGACAACGGCAATTTGATTTGTGTGGGTAAAAGCCATTGGAAGGGTGATTTAGATCGCGGGGAGTTCTCCAAAGATCACGGACAAATGACTAACGACCTAGCTCGTATGTTTATCAAGCTCTGTGAGAGATATGCCACTAGAGGCAACGTCCGTGGTTACACCTACAATGATGAAATGAAAGGGCAGGCCATACTTCAGCTTACCCAGATTGGTCTTCAGTTTGACGAATCAAAAAGTGATAACCCGTTTGCATATTATACTGCCGCCGTAACCAATTCATTCGTTAGAATTATCAACCTCGAAAAACGCAATCAAAACATTCGAGACGACATTCTAGAAATGAACGGTATGAATCCTTCATGGACTCGCCAAAACAGTGCCAATGGTGGTAAGAACGCTCCCGGACCTGTTACTATCACGGATAGTTTAGATTGAGTTTGACCTTACATTTACATTCTGTTATAATTAATCTATGAACCTTTTTAAGAAAGTTGCATGCTTCACTGACATACACTTTGGATTAAAATCCGGAAGTCGTACACACAATCAAGACTGTGAAAATTTTGTGTCTTGGTTTTGTGACACAGCTCAAGCACAAGGCTGCGAAACAGCCATATTCCTAGGCGATTGGCATCATAATCGTAGTACCACTGATGTGAGTACCATGAATTATACTGTGAGTAACTTAGAAAAACTCAGTCAGAGTTTTGAACGAGTCTATTTTATTCTAGGCAATCACGACTTGTTCTACAAAGACAAACGTGAAATCAACTCCATCGAGTTCATGCGATTGTTTCCTAACATCGTGCCCATACGTGAATTACACACAGAAGGCAATGTCACTATCATGCCTTGGCTGATTGGTGACGAGTGGACCACAGTAAAACAACTCAAAAGCAGATACATATTCGGACATCTTGAGCTGCCGCATTTTTACATGAATGCTATGGTACAGATGCCCGATCACGGTCAACTCCAGACTGGGCACTTTCAAAATCAAGAACTAGTGTTTACCGGGCACTTTCACAAGCGACAACAAAAAGGCAATGTGGTGTATATAGGCAATGCTTTTCCGCACAACTATGCAGATGCAGGTGATGACGATCGTGGCATGATGATCATGGATTGGGGCGGCAAGCCCGAATACCATTCTTGGCCCGATCAACCTATATATAGAACCTACAAGCTGAGTCAAATCATCGATACTCCGGACAAGTTACTGCGTGAAAAGATGCATTGTCGTGTGACCATTGACTTGCCTATTACCTTTGAAGAAGCAAACTTTATCAAAGAACAGTTTATGCCGCAGTATAAACTGCGTGAACTCATGCTGATTCCTGAAAAGGTAGAAGTAGAAAGTGCTGTTAATCCCATAGACATCACATTCGAATCTGTTGACACTATTGTGATGAATCAGATCAATAACATAGACAGTGATACCTATGACAAAAAACTACTGTTGGACATCTATAACGAACTATGATTAAAATCAATAATCTCACAGTACGCAACTTTATGAGCGTGGGCAACCAGACCCAGGCCATAGACTTCGATCGCGGACAACTTACTTTGGTATTAGGCGAGAACTTGGATCTAGGCGGCGATGACAGCGGAGCTCGTAATGGCACAGGTAAGACTACTATTATCAACGGTCTCAGCTATGCTATCTACGGACAGGCTCTGACCAATATCAAGCGTGACAATCTTATCAACAAGATCAACTGCAAAGGCATGCTGTGTACTGTTACTTTTGAAAAAGATGGTGTCAAGTATCATATCGAGCGAGGTCGTAAACCTAATCTATTGAGATTCAGCATCAACGATCAGGAACAAGAGCTCAGCGACCTCGACGAAAGTCAAGGCGACAGCAGAGAAACACAAAAGGCCATTGAAGAAGTATTTGGCATGAAACACGAAATGTTCAAACATCTCATTGCCTTGAACACCTACACCGAACCGTTCTTGAGCATGAAGGCAGCAGATCAACGTGCCATCATTGAACAGTTGTTGGGCATTACCATACTGTCAGAAAAAGCAGAAGCTCTCAAAGATGCAATCAAGGTCAGCAAAGACAGCATTGCAACAGAAAACACAAGAATAGAAACTGTCAAAGCCAGCAACGAAAGAATACAGCAGAGCATTGAGTCACTGATACGCAAACAGCGTATGTGGGAAGAACAAAAAGAAACTGCTCTGACAAATTTACTTAAAAGCATAGACAGACTCAGCGATATTGACATCGATCAAGAAATTGTCAATCAGCGAGCGTTGGCAGACTGGAGTGCAAACAAAAAAGAACACGAAAGCCTAGCATCATTGAGTGCTAAACAAACTGCTGCTTTGGAAAAAGAACAGCGTATTTTAGAAAAGCTGGAACGAGAATTAGTTAGCCTAACAGAACACAAGTGTCACACCTGCGGTCAGGAATTACACGATTCCAAGCACACAGAAATCATGTCTGCTAAGTCTGCGCAGATTGAAGAAAGCCGTGGTGTTATCAATGAGCATCTTGAAGAGCTTAGTGTGATTGTTGAAGCAATATCTCTGCTAGGCGAACTAGGTACATGTCCCGCAGTGACCTACGACAATTTAGAACAAGCACTGAATCATAAAAACACACTAGGCGGTCTAGAACGTGATATCACTATCAAGACTGCAGAAGAAAATCCCTATGATGATCAGATCGTTGAACTAAAAGAAACAGCCGTACAGGAAATAGATTGGAACAGTCTCAACGAGTTGGTGCGTGTCAAAGACCACCAGGAGTTCTTGCATAAATTGTTGACTAACAAAGATAGTTTTGTTCGCAAACGAATAATTGATCAGAATCTTGCGTTCTTGAATCAACGACTGACCTACTATTTGGACAAGATTGGCCTGCCGCACACAGTGGAATTCCAGAATGATCTCACCGTGATAATCACGCAGCTAGGACAGGATCTAGATTTTGACAATCTAAGTCGTGGCGAACGGAATAGACTGATTCTATCGTTGTCGTGGGCATTCCGTGATGTATGGGAAAACCTGTATACCAGCATTAATTTATTGTTCATCGACGAACTTGTGGATTCAGGTATGGATGCTAGCGGTGTTGAATCCAGTATTGCTGTGTTGAAACGCATGACTCGCGAGCGTGACAAGAACGTATTCTTGATTTCGCATAGAGATGATTTAACCAGCAGAGTTAATCACGTGCTGAAGGTGATCAAAGAAAACGGATTCACCAGCTATTCTAATGATATAGAAATTGTAGCATGAGTTCAGACGCACACGATCGAATGATCCATGCCTTTCAAGAATACTTTAAATGGCAGGATCGTTTTCATCACAAAAAATCCAACGAAGCAGGCATCAAGGCACGACATTGGCTATCAGAAATACGCACAGAGGCATCAATTATAAGAGTAGAAATACAAGATAAACGAAAGACACAGAAAGAATCCAGAAA